>JAEEGG010005768.1_pt1 | contig 29233 bp, 22 predicted proteins | sample 9134161 | NCBI WGS metagenome assembly JAEEGG01 (sample SAMN16246543, study PRJNA631951) | gut metagenome | biome: gut microbiome; feature: rumen; material: CR-attached | host: Bos | place: Iran: Karaj | collected 2018-10 | reverse complement strand
CTAAGGGAGTTAGATACCCTACTGAGAATCCTTGGGCTTAATTTTGCTCTAGGGTGACAAAAAAGACTGCCGGGAGACCGGCAGTCTTTTTTTTGGAGGATCTAAAAAAATGAAAAGAAAAATCGTGTCAATTCTGATGGTATTGGTTTGCCTTTCGGTTTTTGCGGAAAAGTGGCAGATTGATGAAAGTGACTATGAAGGCGGTTATAAGCTGTATAGAATTATTGAGGCACCGGAAAAGTATAGTAGTTTATTAAATTCACCGGTTTTTGCATTTAATGATACTTACAGATATCAGAATCTGTTTTCAGTTCCATGTAAAGAAAGAATGCTCAAATATCTGGAAGAGGAAAAATTCCAGGTTATTACTTCTGATGGTGTTTCTTATCCTTTTCTGCCAATAGAATTTACCCAGGTGAATTTTAAGCTTAGCAAAGAAGAACTTTCCTATATATGGGATATCTGGAAGAAACGTTATGCGGGCTTTTCGAAAATGAAAAAGATGGGCTTGAAGGAAAAGGATTTTCTTAAAATCAAAGATTCCGATAAACTTTTTGAAGTCTTAGACAAATATATTGATGACGGGCATTTCTATCTTCAGGTAAAAGACAGATTCTTCAGAATAAAAATGAATGTTGATGAAGGCTGCAGTCCAAGTATAGATCCTTCTGGAACCTATTATGAATCAGAAACTTCAAATGCTTATTATGTAAGATTTACAGATTGTACTAGTGAAAAATATATGTCGGAGCTTGAAACTATTGCTGACAGATGTATGGAAAAAGATTTTCTGATTCTTGATGCAAGAACAAATAGCGGCGGAAGTGATATACCGCAAAGAACTCTTCGAAACAGCCTTATGCGTAAAAAATATAAGGGAACCGTAATAATTCTTCAGGATAACTGGAGTTACAGCTCTGGAGAAGTATGGCATGTTTTTGGCTCTCGTGATTGTAAACTTAACTGTAAGCTTGTAGGAACACATTCTGGTGGAATGCAGAATTATGGTAACTGTGAAAACTTCTCAAATACAGATTTGAAGATTATGGCTTACTTTGGATATACAGATTTTACAAGCGGCCTTCCTTCAAACTATCTTGGAGACGGTAAAGGTTATGAACCGGATATCTGGGCAACAAAAGAAAATATGCAAAGCATTCTGGAAGAACACTTTGCAATTGACTTAAGCGGAATTAATTTTCAGTAAATTAATATTCCAGTGTGATGTCACCGGAGGTGGTGCGGATCTGAATATCTGGGCCGCCTCCGTTGTAGTCCATATGGTAACTGTTGCGAGGATTCATGCGGTTGTTGTTGAACTTGTCGCGGAAGGTACCTGAGGTGCAGGAAACATCTACCGAAAATTTTGCGCGCATAGGAAGATAAATGTCTACGTCACCGCTGGTACTTCTTACAGAAGAAGTGGCTGCCGGAGCATTCTTAAAATCAAGTGTAATGTTTCCGCTTGAGCTTTGAGCGTCAAAATAATCGCAGTCAAATTTCTTTATAGAAATTGAGCCGCTCGAAGTATTGAACTTAGCGTATTCGCTTGCAAAATCAATTGATTTAATATCGCCGCTGCTTGCCTGCAGGCTGCCGGTTCCACCTGTAAATTTTTCTACCTGAATGTTGCCGCTGGAAGTTTGTACAGAAAAATCATCAGCATCAATGTTATAAAGCTCAATATCACCGCTGCTGGCTTCAACCTTAAGGTCATCGGCAAAAAGTCCGTTATTGGATGTAATATTACCGCTGGAAGCTTTTAAACTGATTTTTGATTTTGCTGAAAGTATACGCTCAACTTTAATTTCGCCGCTACTTGTATTAATTTCGATTTCATCAAAATCCTTTTTCTGAGGAACATAAAGGATAACTGTACATTTTGTTCCTGTCGGATTTTTTGCAAGATCAACAAAGCCAAAGCTTCTTTTTACGCTTTCAATGTAAAGTGTAGAGCCTGAAACAGAAACATCCGGAGAGTATTTTTTATAATTTGAGTATATTTCAACATCAATACCAGAATTGTCATAGGTTTCTTTTACGACAATATCTTCCCAGGATAAATCAATGTCTATGTTGTCGATTGCATTTGCACCGAACTGCTCTTTTTTCAAAAGATTTGGAAGAGCAAAAAGTCCTGCAGTAAGTGAAGCAAGAAGAATTAATGTTATTATTAGCTTTTTCATTTTATACCTCTTAGTAGTTTAACACCTGTTGAAGGGCAATGTGTTACTTTAATATATCAATTAAGTAATTTTTTGTGTATATTAGGATTATGAAGAACAAGAAAAATAACGAGCTGGCAGTTTGTGGTTTTGCAACTGTAAAAAAGCTCGAAAAAAATCATCCGGAGAAGATTACCCGCCTTTATTTTACAGAGGAAGTAGCGCCTAAGTTTGGCGGTCTCTGCAAGAAGCTTGCCAAGGTACACGGAATATATAATCAAAAGCCGGCGGCAGATCTGGAGAAATTGAGCGGTACGGTGCACCACCAGGGTGTAGTTGCCATGATTGAAGCACCGCAGATTGAGTCTCTGGACAGCGATATTACGGACGGCTGGTGCGAGCGGGGCGAAAATGCAGTTTTGTTCGACCGCATAGGAAATGCCAATAACTTTGGAGCAATTGTTCGCAGTGCGGCTTTTTTTGGAATAAAGAATATTGTGATTCCGCTGGACGAAGCACAGAGCTCAATTACAACCAGCAGCTACCGTGTTGCCGAGGGCGGAATGGAATATGTAAATATTTACAGCGTAAATTCCAGCGTAAGACTGCTTGAAGCCCTGTCCGGAAAGATGCTGCGGGTAGGAACTGATTTGACTGCTAAAAAGTCTGTGGACTTTTTAAGTTCGCCGGCTGCCCGCAAAAAGCCGGCCCTCATTGTACTTGGAAACGAAGAGCATGGCATAAGCGAAGCAGTCCGCAAGAACTGCGACGAGCTGGTTATTATTCCCTGGGGCGGCATGAAGGACGGCGCGGCCGAAAGCCTGGTAGACAGTTTGAATGTAGCACAGGCGGCCAGTGTGATTTTTTATGAATTGACAAAATGATTGTCCGGTCAAGCCGGACAATGACAGTTGGTATGTTAGTATAAACTAACTATACTAATCATTAAATAATTGTTATAATATAAATGTGGTTTCGACAAGCTCAACCACCGCTTATTACAAAAAACAAAGGGGTTTTTTATGAAGAATTATTTTGATTTAACCGGTCAGGTTGCTGTAGTAACCGGCTGTTCTACAGGTCTTGGTGTTCAGATGGCTAAGGCTCTTGCTAATCAGGGTGCAAAGATTATTGCAATTGCACGCCGCACAGAATTGATTGATGCAGTTGCTAAAGAAATAACAGACACATATAAGGTTGAAGCTGTTGGCATTCAGTGTGATATTACTGATACAGACCGCGTAAATGCGGTAATCGATGAAATCATGGCAAAGTTCGGCCGCATCGATATTCTTATCAACAATGCCGGAACTGGTGCTGTTGCTCCAGCTGAAGATATTACAGACGATCAGTTCTACAACGAAATCAATATTGATATGTTCGGTTCTTTCCGCATGGCCCGCGCTATTGCAAAGAAGGCTATGATTCCTGCTAAGTATGGCCGCATCATCAACATTGCGTCTATGTACGGTATGGTTGGAAATAAGGTTGCTCCATGTTCTCCTTATCATGCGGCTAAGGGTGGTGTAGTAAACATGACTCGAGGTCTTGCAAGTGAATGGGGAAAATACAATATCAACGTAAATGCAATCTGCCCGGGTTATTTCTACAGCCCTCTTACCAAAGAAACTCTGGATTCAGATTTCTTCCAGCAGAATGCTCAGACTATGATTCCTCTCAGCCGTTATGGCAATGAAGGTGAGCTTGATACAGCAGCACTCTTCCTTGCCAGTCCGGCTTCGAGTTATGTTACAGGTGTAATCCTGCCAGTTGATGGCGGTTATACTGCTATGTAATGCATGGTGGTTTCGATACGACACTTCGTGTCGTTTGCATTCAAGGAAATTATTTTCTAGTGCGCTTTCGCGCACGATGCATACGGCCTTCGGCCTACTCAACCACCGATGGTTGAGTGTCCGCGGAGCGGACGTATCGAAACCATATATTAAATTAGAACAACGATTCTTTTGTTTCGTCTGCACTTGCAAACGGACCTGCTATAGGCCTCTTGCCTCTCTTCTTTCCAAAGAAATCAGTATCAAAAATGATAGGACTTCCATCCGGATTTTCATAAGCCTGTTCCGGCTCAAAGGCTGGGGCAATATCTTCAGTACGCATCAGTTTGCAGCTTGTTTTTACTAAATCATAAACATTTGTCTTAAGCCAGATTTTTCCGCCTTTTTCTTCGTAACCGATTGTAACCGGGCTTGCACTGTCTACGAAGGCATCGCTTTCCTTCTTCATCGGTTTTGCCCCGTTGAAGTAAAGGTTACCGCCTGCCCAGACTGGAAGCTCGCTATAATAACGATCGGTAGTTGCAGAACCCATTCCGCAGTAGCCCTTGAACTGGGCATCCCATTCTTCGAAAGTAGGATAGTTGTTGTAAGGAAGAGTACCCGCAACAAAGTTTGAATCATCCCAATCGTTGAAAGCATTTTCCTGCATGCGGGCTGCAAACTCTGGGCAGATTTCCTGCTGAATGAAAATATTGTTGTAGAACTTACAGTCACCATGCAGAATAGACATAAAGCCTGCAACCTCTGTTCTGTGATGCATGTGGTAAGGAGTGTAACGTGGAGAAGGGCGGTGAGGAGCTCCGTTGTTACAGCCGCGGCCAACTGCAGTAAAGCTTCCGGCAACAATGTTATGAACAAGAGCAACTCCCTGAGTAGCAAGCTTGAGGGCGCGTGGTGAAAGGAAGATGTTGTTGTCTACAAGGGTTGGTCCGTGAGAAACTTCTATAAAAATGTCTTCTGCAACTTCGGCCTTAATTTCCTTTCCAGGGCGCTGAGGCGGAATGTTGTCGTGGAAGAAGTTCTGGGTTACTCGGGTTCCCTGAGCCTGCCAGTCCAACCAGATACCGCGGGTGCAGTGGTGAATGTGGTTTCTGCGGTAAATGCAGTCAATTGCGGCGTGCATTTTAATTCCACCGATTTCTGCCCCTGCAAGATTCTGTTTATTATTGATGTGGTGGATGTGGTTATCTTCGATGATGGAGAATACACCGCCAAGATGTCCTACAATTCCGGTCTGTCCGCAGTCGTGGATGTTACAGCGGCGGATTATGTGCGAACCGATGTTTTCTTTTGTCCATCCTTCTACCTGTGCCTGGCAGATACAGTCTCTTTCGGTCTGAGTTCCGTCTTTAAATTTCCATTTGAGCCATTTGTTGTCGTTATTTGGCTGGCAGTATTTTCCAAGAGAGATTCCCGAACATTTTGATTCAAAAACTTCGCAGTCTTCGATGATCCAACCCTTAGACCAGTGCGGACCAACCATTCCTTCCTGATATGCAGTTGGAGGAGCCCACTGTGTAGCAGCCTTAGAAATTCTGAATCCGCTTAAAGTGATGTATCCTTTTCCTTCTGCTTCCGGATAGAAACATGCCCTTCGAACAGATATTTCTACAATTTCTTCGTTAGGATCTTTTCCCTGAAAGTTTGCAAAGAAAACTGTTTCGTCGGTTTTTTTATCCTGTTCTGTATACCAGACATATTTTGTGAATTCCTGGTCCCAGGATGGAATATAAACTTCCGGTGCCTGAACTTCTATCTTCTTTTGAACCTCGTACATCGACTTTCCGTTTAAGAAAACATCGCCTGTATGAGCTGTCATATAAGCAATGAACCAGTCTCCGCTTACTAAAGTTGTAAAAGGATTATATTTTCCGAATACCTTGTTCGAAACGCGTGCTGTATATACATCGCCCGAAACATGTGTCCATTTTTTTACGAGTTCTGCTCCGGTAATATGAGCACCAAACGGTGTTTCTGAACGGTAAGTAATACGTTTTTTGTCTGTTCCGCCATTTACAGGATTTACCCACTCACGATAGATTCCGGGTGCAACAATTACTTCGTCCCCCGGCATTGCAATTTTTGCTGCTGACTGAATTTTTTTAAAAGGTTTTGCTTTTGAACCGTCTCCAACTGATGTCGCAGCTGCATTTACATAATATTTCATAAGTCCTCCAGAAAATAATCGATAAAACCCTTAATACTAATCTATCATACAATCATAAAAAAAATATACTTAAAATCTATTAAAATTGAATGATTATTAATCAGGCTGCGGATAAAACTGATTTTCACCCCCCCGGATTCCGGCAAAAACTGATATGTACTGCCGGTTGCCCCGAAAAGTCTTGAAAAATGCGTTATAAAGGCCTTATAAATAAAATACAAATTTTATATAGAAATTTGCAATTTACAAAAGCGTCAAAATTATAGTATACACTTATGGATATAAATAAGAAAAATCGTGGCGCCCTCCCAATGTTCCAGCTTACATTTCCTCTTGCAATGGAACAGATTTTCAGGGTTCTTGTCTCTGCTGTCGATACGCTCATGCTCAGTAATTACAGCAACAGTGCCGCAGCCGGTGTTGCAGTCACCTCCCAATACGTTTTCTTTTTAAATCTTATATTCTCTGTTATAGCTACCGGCTGCTCCATCGTTCTTTCGCAGTACATTGGTGCACAAAAATCTAAAGATGAATTAAACCACATAGCCCAGGCCGGCGCTGTGATGATGCTCATTGTTTCTGCCGTGATTACCGTAGCTGTAATCTTTGGAACAGCTCCTATCTTAAGCCTTTACGACCTTGAACCCGAAGTTCGCTCTTCGGCAATAAAATATTTTGTAATCTTTGGCGGAATCTGCTGCTTCTTCAACGGCTTTAGTCTTTTACAGGCTTCCATTTTAAGAACTTACGGCTACACAAAAGAAGCCATGATTACTTCGATTGTTGCAAACTTAGTCAATGTTTTTGGAAATGCAATCTCTATCTACGGATGGTTCGGACTTCCTGTAACAGGTGTAAGCGGTGTTGCATGGTCTTCGGGCATTTCGATGATTGTTTCTTTCTTCCTCTTTATATACTTTATAAAACGCCACAGGGATGTTCAGTTTACATTTAAAGGAATTTCTAAGGTACCACTCGAAAGCTATAAAAAAGTTTTGTCTGTAGGTATCCCGACTGCCGGAGAAAGTCTTTCCTACAACATCAGTCAGATCCTCATCATGAAGATGATTACAAAACTTGGAACAAATGCCATCACAGCCCAGAACTACACCCAGACAATCATGCGCTTTGTATTCGCAATTGCAGTTTCAATCGGTAATGCAACCCAGATTAAGACGGGATATTACGTTGGTTCAAGGCAGACAGATATTGCATACAAAAAGGTTATTAAATATCAGCTGATTGCAACCGCCTGCTCAACCTCTCTTGTTCTTCTTGTAAACATATTCAAAAATCCGATTATCGGTTTCTTCCCGAATATCCCGGAACTCCGCTCTTTCATGCGTACCTTATTCACCTGCTGTATTTACATCGAAATTGGACGTACCCTGAACCTTGTATACGTGGGTGCATTAAAAGGAGCCGGCGACATCAAATTCCCGGTTTTCTACGGAATCTTTTCGATGTGGGGCATAATGGTTTTAGGAAGCTGGATTTTTGGTTTAAAACTCGGATTTGGACTTGCAGCTTTCTACCTCTGCATCGGAACGGACGAAACTACACGCGGAATCGTTATGTTCTTTAGATGGAAGAGTAAAAGGTGGAAAAAACACGCTCTGGTATAGTATAATATTTTATATAAATCATTCTTAAATCATTCTGGAGTGTCTATGATAAAAGAATTAGCAAATCAGATTAATCAGGTTTTGATCGGTAAAGAAGAAATCGTTAAAAATGTTCTTGTCTGTCTTTTATCTGGCGGACACGTTCTTTTAGAAGATGTTCCGGGCGTTGGAAAAACAACACTCGCAAAAGCCCTTGCAAAATCGATTGATTCAAGCTTCGGACGAATTCAGTTTACTCCAGACACACTTCCGGGCGACATTCTTGGAATGAATATTTACAACTCAAAAAAACAGGAATTTGAATATAAACCGGGAATTATCTCGAACCAGCTCATCCTTGCAGACGAAATAAACCGTACTTCTCCAAAAACTCAGTCGGCACTCCTCGAAGCAATGGCAGAAGGCCAGACAACAATTGATGGAAAAATCTATACACTCCCGGATCCTTTTATGGTAATCGCAACCCAGAACCCGATTGAGTTTATGGGAACTTACCCTCTGCCCGAAGCACAGCTCGACCGTTTTATGATGAAGCTTTCTATAGGCTATCCGAACGAAGAAAGCGAAATCAAAATGGCAGAAAATTTTACAAAAGGAAACAGCCTTGAAGAAATAAAACCTGTCTGCACCACAAAAGACATAATCAAGGCAAAAAAAGACGTAGAAAAAATTCATATTTCCAAAGAACTGATTGCATACGCAAGAAGCATAATCGACCTTACAAGAACCGAAGAAAAAATCAGCCTTGGAGCAAGCCCTCGTGCACTTTTAAATCTTATAAGGGCTTCGCAGGCACTCGCATACATCAATGGAAGGGATTTTGTAAAACCGGACGATATTAAGGAAGTTGCTGTTTATGTTCTTCATCACAGGGTAATCCTTTCTTCCGAAGCAAAAATCTCGAGGGAAAATGTGGATGAGCTTTTAACCTGGCTCATTGGTAAAGCAGACGTACCAACCGATAAATGAGAAAAAACAGATTAATTGTCCTTGCGCTCTGGATTCTCGCCCTTGTAGGAATCAGTATTTCTGGCGGCCCCGTAACTTATGGATTTTTTTTCGCCGTTACATTGGTTCCGGTTGTTTCTATAATCAACATAATTGCTGTAGTTACAAAATACAGAATTCATCAGACGCTCGAAGGAAAATATTTTACAAGCAACGAACCCATTCCTTTTCACTTTAGCCTGCAGAACGAAACTTTTTTTGCTTTTCCTAGCCTGCGAGTAAAATTTTTTACAACTTTTTCTACAGTAAACGACATTGACGACACAAAAGAATTCGAAATTTTTCCTGATTCGGGTATCACAAAAAAAACAAACCTCATATGTAAGTACCGCGGCATTTACGAAGTAGGATTTAAGCTTTTGGAAGTACGCGACCTCTTTCATCTTTTCTGTTTTACCTGTAAAAATCCGGAGACTCTTAAAGTAAATATCCGTCCAAAGCTTTACGACCTGGATAATTTAAAAACACTTTCCATCTCTAAGCTTGCAAAATCAACTTCGCAAAGCAGCTCAGACTTTCCCGATGTAATAAGCCGAGAATACCAGGAAGGAGACAGCACAAAATTAATCAACTGGAAGCTTTCAGCAAAAAATCAGAAGCTCATGGTAAGAACTTTGACCGGCGACACACAAAAATCTGTGAGCATAATACTCGGAAGTCAGAGGGATTATATGGATAATAAAATATTCATCCCGCTCGAAAATAAACTTCTGGAAATTGCTCTCTGCCTTACAAATTTCTGCCTCAAAAAAAATACACCGGTAAACGCTTTTTACATGCAGGATACTCTTCATTCACATTTTATACAGGATTCAACCACCTTCCAGGCTTTTTATGATGACCTTTCCATAATGCAGTTTTCTCCGGATTTTAAAAATGAAAACACACTTATCGCTCTTGGCGAAAATCCAGAGCTTTTTAATTCAAAACTCGTAATCTTTATTCTTCCACAGTGGACCGTGCACAGTCAGATCCTCATGGAAAAATTAAACAAATATAACATTGCAACAAAGGCATACATCGTCTGCGATTCAGAAGAAGGCTACACACAGATTCCGCAATCCCAGGTAGATATCTCTGTTCTTACGAGCGAGGCAAAACTGGAGGAAGAGTTATGATCGACACCCTCTACCTCCTCCTCTACACTCTTCCTCTCTCAATCGCTTTTATGACCTTTGAATGCACCGGCATAGAGCTTTCTTCTCCAACCTTCGCCACCTTCATCCTGTCGGTTTTTATTCCCTCGTGCCTCATCGTTTTTAAAAAAGGAAACACCGCTTTTAAAGTTTCCTGCGTTGTAATCCTTGTTTTGCTTGTCGGACGCTTTTTATTCAGCCTGTTCCCGAATGGAAATCCCGATTTTATCCTTTCGAACCTCAAGTACATCTGGATTTCGCTTTTGTCGCTCTTTGCATTCGGTCTTGGCCTTCTGATGATCCGCTTCCGTTTCTTCAGGATTCTTACCGCCATCGGCTTAATCGCATATCTTATCACCATGCTTTCGCTGAACCTTTTAGTAAACGCTTCTGGCATTGCGCTTATGTTCTTTCAGTGTACAATCATCCTTGCAGAAGAAACACAACTCCACTGGAAAAAAGAAGGATATACCGACCACAAAAAACACCTTGTTTATATTTCGCCATTCCTTCTGGCAGGTCTTCTTATGGCGCTCATCATCAAATCTCCGGACGACCCTTACAGCTGGAATTTTGTAAGAAAAATTGTGACCTATTTTAGATCGGGTGGTTCAAAAGTTACCCAGATGCTCTTTTATAATACACGCGACGATTTTGAAGACGATCTTTTAAATCTGAAAAACATAGACGAAATAAATAATTATTCTAACATTGAGCCTGCAGATATAATGGAATTAAAAAACGGATACAACGGCGAAAAAATCATCTATCTGGATGGAAAAATTTATGATTCGCCTTCTAAAGAATTTCATAAAGAAGCTGTGGGCCTTGATGTTTTGGAAACTCTTTCTGCAGCAATTCAATACAGGGAAGGTCATCCTCAGGATATTTTAAAATCCGTTATTCTTGAACTAAAATTTAAAATGTATAAAACAGGATACGTTTTTTCTCCATTAAAAACACTTTCTGTAAAACTCCTGGACGGAAAAACAAAGATAGAAGGAACAGGCGGACAGATTCTCTTTGATAAAAAAATGGGGTACGACACTCATTACCAGGTTGAATACTTTATGCTGAACTCAAGACATCCCGAATTCCGTAAATTTGCCTGCCGTGAATATCAGACAACACCGGAACTGTGGGAAAAACTCCGCCTGACCTATCATCTTGAATATGACCCCGAATACTCCTTTGAAAAATTCCTTGAACACCGCGAAGCAATTTATAAAAACTACACACAGACAGAAGAAGTTCCCGAGCGCATAATCAAAATGATTTCGGAAGAACTTAGTGAATACAATCTTTCGCTCGAAAAAGGACAATTTCTCTTAGATAGAAAACGCACCTACGATAAATTAAAACTCTTAGAAGCCTGTCTCTGGAATACACCGGTAGAAAAAACAGGATACCACCCGGCAGTTCTTTTTAAAATGCTCGCTCGTTCGCAGGGAATTCCTGTTCGCCTTGTTCAGGGATTTGTTGTTCCTATAAAAGACCAGAGAAGTATAACCGTAAAATCAAATATGATTCACATCTGGCCCGAAGCCTATCTTGATAACATTGGCTGGATTCCTTTTGAACCTTTCGGAGGATTTGGCTCAGGCTCCAGCTGGACTCTTTTTGACGAAAATCCAACAACATCTTTTGAATTACCCGAAGAATATTATCCATATCCGCTTCCAGAAGCTTTACCCGAAGAAGATTATGTTCCTTATTCAAAGCCCGAAACAAAAAGCAATAACCTTTACTGGGTGATTATCGGTGGCTCTCTTTTTATAATCATTTTATCTATTGTTTTGATTATTCCGCTCACTCTTTTAGTCCTGCATCATAAATATAAAAAAGCAGCGGCAGAAGAAAAACTTCGAATCATCTGTAAACGAAACCTTAAAATCCTGCATTTTATTGGTTTTGACATAAAAACAGACGAAACGCTCACAGAATTTGCCGGGCGTGCAACAGAATCAATCGAAAATCCGGGCGACTGTTTCCTCTTTATAAAAAGTTACGAATATCTTTTATACTCAGAGAAAAAAATCACCGAAAAAATGATTGTCGAAAGCAGAAAATCAACCCGCACACTCCTTACTCTTTTGAAAAACGAAAAACCAAAGCTTTATTTTGTTTACTTTCTAAGAAGTTTTCAGTAACTTTAAAATATGATGTTCATGCAGCTTTTTTTGGTCATTTTATTTTTATTCTCTGTAGGAAGCTTTTTCGGCTGGGTCTTAGAGCTTTTTTTCCGTCGCTTTCTTTCAAAAAATAATCCCGACAGAAAATGGATTAACCCGGGCTTTTTAGTAGGTCCCTGTCTTCCTCTTTACGGCTTTTCTCTCACAATTTTATATCTTCTTTCTAAAATTGACTTATGGTTCATTGAAAATCCGATTGTAAAACAGATTTCTCTTTTTATAGTGATGTCAATCTGCATCACTTTTATAGAATTTATTGCAGGATTAATTTTTATAAAAGGAATGAAGATTAAGCTCTGGGATTATTCAGACTGCTTTGGTAACATCAAGGGAATTATCTGTCCACAGTTCTCTTTTTACTGGATTGTCTTGAGTGCTCTATACTACTTTTTTATAAACCCGCGTATTATTTCCTGGGTTTTCTGGTTTACAAATCACATCGCCTTTTCTTTTGTAATAGGATTTTTCTACGGAATTATGACAATCGATGTTATCTATTCTTTCAACCTTGTTTCTAAATTAAAGAAGCTCGCAAAAGAAAACCAGATGATTATCATCCTTGAAAACTTAAAGCAGCAGATTAGAAAAATCAACGAAGAACAGAAGCAGAAAATACACTTCCTCTTTTCTTTTAAGACCGACAAGGATTCTTTAACAGAAGTCTTTAGAAAATACATCGACCGCTTTAAAAAGTAAGCTTTTGCAGGTAAAATCCCTTATTTTTCTCCGTTTTTGCAGCCTCCCGCTGATTTTTTTATACAATTATTAAATTGAATTTGTATATTTATAAAAATCAAAAATCTATAAACTGTGATTAAATATGAGTAAATTTAAATTTGCATTTAAAGATCAGACTTTAAATATGACAGAGGGAAATCCCCTCAAACTCATTTTAATTTTCTCTATACCTATGCTCATCGGAAACATCTTCCAGCAGGCCTATAACCTTGCAGATGCAGTAATCGTAGGTGAATACCTTGGAAGCGATCCTTTTGCGGCAATTAACGCAACCGCTTCCATCACATTTTTCTTTTTTGCACTCTGTAACGGCTTTGGTTCTGGCGGAGGAATAATCACTTCGCAATTCTTCGGCGAAAATGACGAAAAGAAAATCAAAAACTGTATTATAAACGTTGGATATATAATGTTTGTAATGCCACTTCTCATTGGTCTTATTTCTTTTATTTTCGCAGGCCCTTTCCTTGAACTTCTGGATACTCCTAAAAACATCCGTGCCACTGCAACCACCTATTTAAGAATCAACAGTGTGGGTATTATTTTTATCTCGCTTTATAACTATATTTCTTCCATACTCCGCGCCCTTGGGGATTCAAAATCTCCGCTCTTCTTCCTGGTTTTTGCAACAATCTTAAACATCATCCTGGATCTTATTTTTATCCTGGTTTTTAATATGGGAGTTGTAGGGGCTGGAATTGCAACAATCATCTCGCAGTTTGTTTCTGGTTTTTTGTGCTTTATTTATGCGCTTAAGGCAAATCCATATTTTAAGTTTTCAAAATCAGACTTCCGCGTTAATCCATATATGATTAAAAAATGTCTTAAGCTCGGATTCCCGCTTTCGCTCCAGTTTTCGATGATTGCTGTTTCCTGTATGGCTCTTCAGACTGTCGTAAACGGATACGGTTCTACAGCGGTTGCAACCTTTGGAGCAACAAGCAAGCTGGAACAGGTTATCCATCAGCCTTACCAGACTATAGCTGCTGCCCTTTCTACCTTTGCGGGACAGAACTACGGTGCAAAAAAATACGACAGAATTATAAAAGGCTACCACCGCTGCCTCTGGATTATGACAATCTTTACTCTTATCATGATTCCGGTTATCCAGCTCTTTGGAAAAAGCTTTATCTTCGTTGATAATCCTATTGTAAAAATAGACGGGGCTGCAGCATTACGAATTTCCAGTTATTTTTATATCTTCCTTGGTCTTATTTACGTTGTCCGCGGAATTTTATCTGGTATTGGGGATTCCTTTTTCGCACTTTTAAATGGTATAATAGAGGTAATAGGTCGCTTTACTGTACCATTTATCCTTACGCGCATAGAATCCATAGGTTACTGGGGAATCTGGTGGTCTGTAGGAATTGTATGGTTTTTAAGCGGCGCTACTGCATGGATTCGTTATAAATTTATGAAACGTGCACTTCTAAAAAAGAAGGTCAGCGAAACTTAAAAATGAAAAATTATATCTTTTATGAAAAAGAAATAATTCTTAAAGATGATGATTCTCTACCTGAGCTAGCAGATTTAGAAAAGCTGAAGGCAGAAAATTCCATAAAAGGACTTTTTAAAGAAAAACAGTTTGATTATCAGGCTCTGGGACTTTCTTCCCTGAATAACCTTCCAAAAGGTCTTAAAACAATCCAGCTGCGACAATATTTTGCCTGTCACGAAGACGAAGAAAACATTCTTGCTTCCAGGGCAAAAAGTCTTTTAAACTGGCACGAATCAAATAAATTCTGCGGCTCATGCGGAAAGCCTTTAAAAGATCACAACACATTAACTGCTCTTGAATGTACTTCCTGCAAAAAAATTATTTTCCCCAAAATCGAACCATGTGTTATCGTACTTATCCAGAAGGATGATAAAATTCTTTTAGCACGCCACACATACCGTAATCAGGATACATTTGCCTGTATAGCGGGATTTATAGAAGCCGGTGAATCCGCAGAACACGCTGTGCGTCGGGAAGTTTTTGAAGAGACCGGATTAAAGATAAAAAATATAAAATATCGTGGAAGTCAGGCATGGCCGTTCCCGGATCAGCTGATGCTCGGTTTTTCGTGCGAATACGAAAGCGGTGACCTTGTACTCCAGAAAGAAGAGATTGCAGAAGCAAAATGGTTTGACCCGAATAACTGTCCTGCAAGTCCAAAGCCTGGTTCAATAGCCTATAAATTAATTCATAACGAGATTTAGATGATAGAGACGTCGGATACAAAAAAAGGAATTTTTTTCTTAATTTCCTCTGCCTTCTTTTTTGCACTCATGGCTGTTTTCGTAAAGCTAGCCGGCGACATTCATTTTATTCAGAAAGCATTTTTCCGTAATGCCGTTGCATTTATAATTGCACTAACGGGAACCATCCGCGACTACAGAAAAAACGGAAAAGAAGCGGTAACAATTCCAAAGGGTTCCATGCTCTTTCTTATTTTAAGGGCAATTGCGGGTTCCGTCGGTGTATTCGGAAACTTTTACGCCATAGACAGAATCCTTCTTTCCGATGCGGCAATCTTAAATAAGATGGCACCATTCTTTACGATTCTTTTCAGCTACATCATCTTAAAAGAAAAAATAAAACCTCTTCCTCTCATCTGCATCATAATTGCCTTTTCGGGTTCCATCCTGATTGTAAAACCTTCTTTTAATTTTACACAGATGCTTCCGACTTTAGCAGCTTTTATGGGTGGAGTTGGAGCGGGTCTTGCCTATGCAAGCGTAAGAAAGCTCAGTTACCTTCACTGTAACGGAAAAATAATCATTCTGTTTTTTTCGGCTTTTTCCATGCTTCTTTCCGTCCCGTATATGATTGTAAGCTTTAATCCTATGACCTTGTATCAGACCGGGATGCTCATTTGTGCAGGTGCTTGTGCCGCAGGCGGACAGTTTTCTGTTACGGCAGCATACTATCATGCACCGGCGAATAAAATTTCCATTTACGATTATTCACAGGTTTTATTCTCTACGCTCTTTGGCTTTATGTTCTTTGGTCAGTTCCCGGACTATTTGAGTCTTATAGGATATATAATCATCATCACAATGGCCATTGTAAACTTTATTTACTCCGAACACTGCAAAGATACGGAATTTTCCGGTTTATAATTATCCCAAACTGCATTATAATTTAGTTAATCGTTTAACAAGAGGTTAAAAATGGCCACAAATAAACTCATCATTTCGGATAGAATTTCTAAAAAAATCACTCCAGACATGACAGGTCTTTTCTTCGAAGACATAAACTTTGCGGCAGACGGCGGTCTTTATGCAGAATTAATAGAAAACCGTTCATTCGAAGCTGTAAAAAGCTGTGGAGAAAATCACAACTATGTTTTACAGGAAGATAATCTCTATGCCTGGTCTTCAAACTCGGGCCATCCGGAAAACCTCCAGATTTCTTTTAATCAGCCTGTTTCGGAAAATAATCCCCATTATTTAAGATTCACTGCAAAAAAGGCAGGAGAAGGATTTACAAACAAGGCATACGACGGCCTCTTCCTTAAAAAAGGAATGAAGTACAAGCTTTCTTTTTATGCCCGCGAAGTTGATTACCCTAAAGGAACGATTATTGCTTCTGTGGTAAAAAAAGGAAGCGTTTTTGCAAAGACAGAAATCACTTTTAAAAATGCGGTAAAACGTCCTAAAGAATGGATGGATACAATCAAAGTTACCTGCGACACAATGGACTGGCATTATTACGAAGGCGTTCTTGAAGCAAAAAAAGACGTTCAGAATGCTTTATTCGAGCTTTCGCTTTCTAAACCGGGAACTGTTGAGTTTGATCTTATTTCTTTAATCCCCCAAGATGCAGTAAAAGGTGTATTCCGAAAAGATTTATTCAATGCTTTAAAAGATTTACACCCGGCTTTCCTACGCTTTCCGGGCGGATGTATTGTAGAAGGTACAAGTTTGATGCGCCGTTACCAGTGGAAAAACACCGTTGGTGAATTAAAAGACAGAAAAATAAACACCTGTCTCTGGGCCGTACAGGGTGGAAATACAATCGGACAGTACGAAATGCCTGACTGCCATTATATGCAGAGCTACGGAATCGGTTTTTATGAATACTTCCTCCTGTGCGAGCTTTTATCTTCTAAACAACGCGTATGTAAACCTCTTCCAGTATTAAACATTGGTGTTGCATGCCAGTTCCGTTCTTACGAGACTGTTCCTGTAAACTCAGAAGAGTTTGAAAAATATGTACAGGACGCCCTTGATTTAATCGAATTTGCAAACGGACCTGTTACTTCTAAATGGGGAAAGCTCCGTGCCCAGATGGGACATCCAAAACCATTCAACCTTGAGCTTCTTGCAATCGGAAATGAACAGTGGGAAAGCGGTGCCGTAGACCTTGCTCCACGTTACATCGCTTTTGAAAAGGCAATCCATAAAAAATATCCAAAAATCAAATGCCTTGTTACGGCAGGTCCATTTATAAATCATCCTTTACACACTTCGGCATGGAACTTCTACCGTAAAAACATCAAGACAAATAAAAACTTTACTTATGCCGTAGACGAACACTACTATGTTGCCCCGGAATGGCTCTACGAAAACGTTGCTTTATACGACAAATACCCTCGCGACATAAAGGTTTTTGCAGGAGAATACGCAAGCCACGATGTAAACCTTTCTAACTCTGTAGAAGGCGCTGTAGCCGAAGCTGCAATGATGACCGGTATGGAAAGAAACGGCGACCTTGTAGAATTTGCTTCTTATGCACCACTCTTTAACAGAATAGGACATTCACAGTGGACTCCAGATCTTATCTGGTTTGATACAGAAAAGGTTGTTTTAACACCAAGCTATTACATCCAGAAGCTCTTCTCTGATTATTCTGGTACAGCTGCACTTGAATTAAACGGTCAGGAAAAAACACTCAGAAAATCAGGAATTTATATTTCGGCTGTTAAAAACGGAACACAGAAAATCATTAAGATTGTTAACGGCTCGAAAGAAGAACAGAATATTGAACTTTTGAGTACAGACAAAAAACCACTTTCTGCAAAGGCAAAAATTGTTACAATGCAGGCTTTATCTGGAAAAGCTAAAAAAGTTGTACCGACAGACGCTGTAGATTTAAAAGAAGGAAATAAGGTTCTTAAGAATTCAAAGCTTTCTAACCTGGAGATTTGTCAGAAGCGCGCTCCCGAAGAAGCTGTAGTACTTAATCAGAATAAAACTCTCTCTGGTGAAATTAAAGTAAGCGGAAAATCAGTAACAGTGCTCATCATTCAATAAGCACCATTACCATTTTCATCGTTACCGTTTTATTTTAGAATTCGGCACCCAACTGAGTAATAAGATCTATACAACCTGCATTTGTAAGATTTGAAATTATTGGCAGATTCATATAGTCAACATTAGTCATTATAACGTTTGAAATTTCTTCAATATCGCAAACGAGTGCATCTTTTTCTGACACATTAATTGATTCAGATTTTCCAAGAACTGATTTAATTTCAAGCTTAACAAAATCCTGATCTGCAATAAGAACATTAACACCTGCTATTCCAGTTTCAGAATAATCGTTGTAGTCAAAAACAATTTTCATATCAGAAAAATAATCAAAGATATCATCCAGTTCAGGATTAAAATCTGTTATAGAAAAACTTCCATTTGCTCCGCCTTTTTTATATTCAGCAAGGTCAAAGTTTTCAAAAACAACAGAGAAAACATCTACAGGTACATCGTCTGCATCATCCTGGAAATAAAGAACATATTTTCCGTTGTGAAGATTGTTTTCTGTTATTCCTTCGCCTTTTACAGCCAGGCTTCCTTCGTCTGGAATAGTAAATTCAAGATCAAATGTGTTTTTATTTCCATTAACTATGTTAGAAGAGAAAACAGTAACGTAATCATTTGCAGTTAATCTGTTTGAATTGATGATGTCGTTTTCGTCGATAGAGATTTCGTAAGCAAGAGTGATTTCATTTTCGCCGGAAAGTGTTTCTATTTTCTGTTTAATTGAAGTAATTGCTTCGTCTATACCGCTTTCAAAATCATCTTCAGAAAAACTTGTTCCATCCCAATCGGCTAGAGTTTTTGAAAAGTCCTTAACAAGCTTTTTAATATCCTTATCTTTTTTTACATCTTCAAGAAATACTACAAGGAATTTTTCCAAAGTTGCTTCATCAATCTGTCCGATAAAACAAGCCTGACCGTTCAAATCTTTTCCAAGCTGAACTTTGCTTTCTGAATTAAAGATGATATCAACATACTTATAAATATTTTTTGTATATTTTCCAAAATCCTTTTTTAAGAATTCAAAAAGGCTGTCATAAATACCATAAACATCGCCCATTTTTGCAATGGAAAGAGATTTATCTTTCATAACCATTGGTTTTGTAAGAACTTCAGGAACGTTTAGATAAAGTCTGTTTGAACTTGATTTAAAACGAATATCAGCACTTACGATATCTACATCATTTGCACCAAGTTTATAATACATTCCTAAATCAGTCTTTTTCCTGTTTACATTAAAATCCAAAGTTAAAGATTTGATGCAGCTTAAATCTACACCTGCCAGAGGATTGATTACAGAGTAGAAAAGATCAGAAGGAATTACTTTCATCTGAGTCTTAGATCCAAAATCTGAAATATCAAAATTCTTTAAAACATCTAAGCCACCCGAAAAATCTTTAAAACCTTCGTTCAGGTTGTATTTAATTACACCATTAAGATATGACTGTGGTGTGCTCTTATCAATCTGTTCTTTAGAAAAAGAAACAGAACCTCTTGCTGCAAAAATGATGATTAATGCGGCAATAATGCCAACTGCAAGAACTGAACCTGCAATGGCAAAAATTTTTTTGGAATTTTTCATTTTCGTCTCCCTTTTTTTTTGATGTTTCATCATAACTATTCAAGGGTTTTATGTCTATAATCAGTGTTTTTTAAAAATTCAAGGAAGAGCCAGAGAGCTGCTCCAATGATGATGTATAAAACTTCGTATAAAAGATATCGAAAGCTGTTCATTCCTTTAAGATAATAAAAGCCCGGAAGAAGCGAAGAAATGATTTTTGTATGTTTTAATTCTATAAATACCGGCGTAAAAATGATGGACATAAAAACTGTAAGACAAAGAACAATTCCAAAAGATTTAAGCGAAGAAAAAACAGTGCACAAAATATTCACAAATACGATTAAAGCCGCTTCGTAAAGTAAAAGTGACAGGATTTCGCGCAAAAAATTTGTCCCGATTCCACAAAAATATACAGCCAGAAGTACAAGCACTAAAGGAATAAGGCTCAAAAAGAAAAAATAAGACATGGTTCTAAGAGTTTTAAATCTAACATGCCACCAGATAAAAAGCCCCTTTTCCTGGTCGATGATGTAATAAACTGCAATTGCAAAGACACAAACCAAAAGCCAGACAGAAAGGATTCCTCTAAGTGGCAAAAAGATTAGTCCTTCGTTTTTAAAAGGTGATATTTTATCTTTGGTCAAAATCCCTGCGTCTTCTTCGAGTCCAACCTGTTCAAAAAGTTTTACAACGGGGACATTCCTCTTATAAAAAGCTTCAAAATCTCTTTGGCTCAAAAAATCTTCTTTTGAGTTAGGAAAATTATTGTTTATATAAAGCTCACATAAAACAGGAGCTACGAATTCCATCAGTTTAGAAAACATGACTTCTTTTAAAAGCTTATGGCTCACACTTTCTTCTGGAACAATGACCTGAATTTTGTTTTTTATGTCTTCCTTTTTACAAAGTGCGATTAATTCGTCGTGAAGATTTCCAGGAATAACCCAGATTTCGTTGATTTCGCCGGTATAAAGTGCTTTTTCTGCCTCTTCGATATGATTATAAGCTGCATATTTAAAGTTTGATTTTTCGGTAAGAAGTTTTTGATAAAATTTTTCTGCAGTATTATCTGAGGCTTCTTCGAGCACAAGACCGATTGTAAAAAGCTGACCAGAATCAGTTTTAAAATTTTTGAGGCCAATGCAGATTAAAAAGATGATTAAAATCATGCTATAAAAACAGGGCTGCATTAAAAATCGTTTTATAAGATAAAAATACTTTTTCATGAAGCGGCTCCCTTTTTTATCTTAAGATGCCTTAAAAAGATTGCACCGCCTGTAAATAAAAGAAAATAGATGATTATAAAAACACCGGGGATTGCAGCTGTAATTGCTTCCACGCGGGACATTGCTTCTGCGGCCTGCATGCTTTCTGCGGTGTACATTTCTTTCCCACCCGCCAGAATATTTTCTGCATACGAGAGGGCTGTCCCCGTTGGAAGAACCTCTCCAAAACGCCTTATTCCCCCAGGTAAAAATGAGCCCGGATAAAAATAGCCCGAAACAAAAGAAAAACTGAATATGACTAAAAAAAGTATGATTATTTTTAATGCCGGATTTTTTACTGCTTCGTAAACAAAGGTCTGAAGGCCCGTAAACAGAAGAACACATAAAATCATTTTTATGGAAAACAGAAAAAAACCTGCGGCCGGATTATTGCCGAATTCCGGAAAGTCAAAAATACCTGTTATAAAAAAGAACAAAAGAAAAAGGGAAAAAATAAAATAGAGCGCCAGATTCAAGAGAAAAACAGCGGACAGCTCGGATGCAACCTGTTTTGCCGGGCCTGCCCCCCGCCGCGCCAGCAATACAAAAAATCCATCCGCAGGCCCGGCATAAAACCCATTGCTCACGAACGAAAGCAAAAGAATGTACAAAAGGAGCAGCGAAATAAGAAAGGATGCATAGAGCGAGATCCCCTGTCTTCCACCGGCCACTTTAACTTCGGAAATATTTCCACGGCGTATCAAAAGCTTAATGTAGTTTTCGAAAATACCTGCGATATGTGAATTCTGCATCCTGTAAGAAACATGGTTTTTATCCATATATTCCATCAGCGTAAAAAGGCCGCCTTCGGTATACAAAATCACGCTGGAAGCAAGAGAAGCAACTTCGTCCATCACAACACCAGAAATACCTTTTAGCCCGGATTTTACGTAATACTGAATAATAGAATCATTCTGAAGATAATAAAGTGAATCAACAAAATCAGAAGGAATCACAGCGTAAGCAGAAATTTCATCTTTTTCGAGCGCTTTTTTTGCATCCTCTTCTGAACGGTATTCACGGATATCAAGAACATAGCGTGTATCATCCATGTTTTTAAGAAAAACCATTCCGAGCTTTAAAAGATTATTGTTCTTAGAGCCGGTTACCCCGACCGAAAACCTGATTTTATTTTCTGCCAGATTTGATTTTTTGATTATATGATAGCCCGCCGTGATAATGACAAAACAAAAACAGAGGGAAATTAAAACTGCATTTTTGAAAATCTTTTTAATTCTTTTAAGATTAAGTATAAAATACGAAAACACGCTTATCCCCAGATTTCTTTTAAGATGGATTTAGCATTGCGACCTTTTTTATATTCAACCGAAGCCCCGTCTTTAATGATAAAACAGGTATCGCAAAGTTCAATTTCCTGAATTTCGTGAGTTGCAATGAGGGCTGTCCCCCCTGTCCCGGTAAATTCTTTTAAATATTTATAAATTGTTTCTTTACAGAATAAATCAAGGGATGCGGTTGGTTCATCGAGCAAGAGAATTTCTGGATTATTGTAGATTGCACAGCCAAGCGAAAGTCTTTTTTTCATCCCGCCCGACATTTTTTTTACAGGCACGTCTAAAAATTCATTTATTCCAAGGCTTTTTAAAAATCCTGATGAAAGAGACTTTTCCAATTCATCTTTTTTATACCAGAAATTAAGATTATCCCGGGCAGAAAGTTCTTCTATTAATGATAATTCCTGCGGCACATAGGCTATAATTTTTCTTGAAGCGTTTTTGTCTTTTAAAAGATTTACAGATTTATATAAAAAACTTCCGCCTTTACACGGTACAATTCCTGCCAGAACAGATAAAAGAGTTGATTTTCCACATCCGTTTTGTCCGAGTATTCCGATTATCTTTCCGCTTTCGGTTTTAATGGAAAAATCTTTCAATACTTCTTTTTTTCCATAAGATTTACAAACTTTCTGAATTTCTATCATGATTAAAATAATACACTATTTTGCGCTTTCTTTTAATTTCTTTTTATTCTGATACATATCTTTATCTGCGCGGGCAAAAACATCTTTTAAAAGCTTATCCTTATTAAAATCATAATCAGCAAGGCCGCTTGCAACTACTACTGCATCTGCTTTTTTATTATTGATTACGCTCTTTTTTCTTAAAGCAGAAAGAATTGCTTTTCTGTCAAAGTAATCAGCCCCTATAAGGATTACGGCAAATTCATCACCACCTATCCTGTATACCGGACTGTGACTAAAGAACGAACAAATGATTTTACTTGCTTCGCACAAAAGCTGATCTCCCGCTTCGTGCCCATGCTTGTCGTTCATCTTCTTTAAATTATTTACATCGAATACACAGATAGAAAATGGATTCATAACTCCGCCGGAAATTTCTGAATTCATGATTTCTTCTGCCTTTTCGTATGCAAGACGATTTTTTACACCGGTAAGCCCATCGGTATTGGCCATTTCTGCCGCAGTTCTAAGCTTTTCTGTATATTCTTTTTCCTTATCTACCTGGCTTGTTATATTCTGAATCGCAAAAATATAATGATTCAAATCTCTTTCGAGGGCCGGAACAACATTCATCTGAAAAAATATAGGCTGTTTATTCAGCACTACCCTGTAACGGATAGAAAGATTTTTTCCGGCTTTTAAATCGGGCAGGATTGTTTCTTTCTTCATAAACTCTATAACCTTTGCCCTGTCGCTTACATAAACTACTTTAGGAATATTTTCGATAGAATCTTCAAAAAAATCATCTCCCTCGTGCTGAAGTTTAAACGTTGCAAAATTCGTACTGCCTATATATTCCTTATATTTGAAGTTTTCTATATTTACATAATATACGCTTTCGTAATCGTGGCAGAGCGCATGCATTATTCCTGTATAAGTGACGATATTATTTTTTGCCCTTACTAATTCTTCTTCTTTAAACTCAACTTTTTTCTGAAGCTGAACTAAATCCGTAACATTCTGATAGATTCCTTCTATTCTTATACCCTGAGTATAATTCTTGTCGAGTCTACCTGTTACACGGATATTTTTTGGTTCTTTTTTAGAAGTGTGACTTACGTATAAAAGTTCAACAAGCTTTCCCTTCTTCATCTTGTTGATTGCTTTTTCCAAAACCGGATGATAAGACTTATCTATACTCGCATACCATAAATCATAAAATTCTTCCGGAGTATATTTTTTTCCCTTAAGCCCAAGATAATGTTCCATTACCTCATCGCCGGACATCCTGGGGTGAGAATCAGCTTTCATTTCTATGGTCCATAAACCGGTTTTAGTTTTCTTTAAAACTTCCCTGCTAAGCTGATTTTTCTTTGCTTCATCCATCATAATAATTATAACCTATTATCGATTATTTACAAATTTCGCTTTCGATATTTTCTCCACCCTGAATTTTTCCGTTTTCATCACGTCTAAAGCTGCTCATAAATCTCCATGCATGTTCACAGGTGTGTTCACGGCAGTCATGTCCCTGTCCGCTTATACTTCCAAAAATATTATAAATTTTTCCATCACGGTTTTTAAAAAGCTGCATTGTTAAAGTTGCATCACGAGATTTATCATAAGATTTATAAGTGATATCTCCATCAATTCCCCAGATTTTATTCTTCCAGTTGTCCTTGTCTTCGAGCTTTACGTTGTATTCGGCGGTTGCTCCGTTTAATTTAAGGGCGTAAGCCATTCTGTTTAAACACTTCTGCTCCTGGAAAGGAAGCTCCGGTAACGGTGTGATTTCTCCTCCGGCATAAAAAATCGGAACCGGCTCTGTCGTATTCACTTCTTTTTCTATTTTCCTAAAATAAACATTTTCGCCAATGTCCACTGTTGCATCCATTGGAGCGGCTGCTGCTATACTCAAAGGATATTCCTGAATTAAATCCCAGGTTTTTATTCCGCCCATCGAAAATCCTGTTGCATAAATGCGGCTTTCGTCTATCGGGTATTGTTTTTTAAGAATTTCTATCAATTCCTGCATTTCTGTGGCTGTTGAATCAAGATGATTTTCTACTGTGACTAAAAGAAAATCATGCCTGTGACATATTCTTGCCCATCCCGCCATTATGCTAAAGAAAAAACAGCTGTCGCCGCCACCGTGAAAGCCCAGCACAAGAGGAACTTTACCCTTATCAAAAATCCCTTTGTTATAAAAAGCAAAATATCCTATTTTATGAGTTTTAGTTCCTTTGTCTTTTCCAAAATTATCCGGTGATGTTGTGACTTCTGCAAAATGAGGTTCACGGATAAGGCCGTCTTCATAAAGATTTTCGTCTATGTTAAGCAGACCTGTCATCCTTCTGAATTTCTGTGCAAATGAATAATAATCAGAAGGGATATCTGCCTTATCTTTAATAAGCGCATACTTACATTTTTCTGCGATTACTTTATTGATCTCTTCGGAATTGGAATAAGAAATGAGAGGAATATCATCTGCCTGGATTTCTGGCACAACACTAAGATTTTCTAAAACGCATGTAACAGGTGCAATATCTGATTTTCCCCAAAGGCCATCGCCTTCAAAATGAACAAGACAGTTTCTGGCAATATAATCCGCCGCTTCGTTTTTTCCATAAACAAAAGTTCTAAAGATTGCCCCGCGGATATAATATCCATCTATTTTATTTACAAAGCGATTATAGTTTTTTACACAGCCGTTTATATAAAGTTCATGAATTTTAGAATTTGTGATGATTTCGGAAAAAATATCTTTCGAAGCTGTTTTCCAGTCCGATGTTACAGGATTTATAAACACAACGCTCGAAGCAAAGTCGCCGGCTATTTTTGTAAAACCTTTTTCTGCAGCAAAACTTACCATTTCGTTATCGCTCATCTTTTTTTCTGCAAAAACAAGAAGATATGGCGAAATAAATCCATAATTTAAAATATCAGATAAAAGTGTGCTTTGCGCCTTTGGAACATAAACTGTTGCTTCAAAAGTATTAAAAGTATAAGACCAGAGTGTTTCTCCTTTGAACTCTCTGAATTCCGGTAAGTTTTCCATAAAATCCTCTTACTGTCTTTCTTTGATTTTTTATACTTTTGATAATGATGATGAAGAAACTTTTTGTGTTGTTAAACGTTTAACATATTAAGTATAACCCTTTTTTTCAATTAATCCATAATATTTTTTACTTATATTATAGATTTGTTATATTTTTTTATGATTTTCTGACATTCCTGGCAGCCTGATTGTATTATGATAGATACAGATAAAATAATGATAAGTTATTCGTAGCCGACATACGGGCAAGCCGTCTATGGTACAATAACTTATCAGGCATTTTTGTCCAATTAATTCCAACTTATATGGAGTCACAAATGAAAGATTATATACAAGGTGCTAATCCTTATATGCCGCTTTGGGAACATGTTCCGGACGGAGAACCACGCGTATTCAAATACAAGGGAAAAAAACGCGTATATGTTTACGGGTCACACGACACATTAAAAACTGAATACTGCGGAACAGATCAGGTTGTGTGGAGCGCCCCTGTAGAAGATTTAACCGACTGGAAATGCCACGGTGTATGTTATGAATCTACTGATGGTTCTGTTTTATATGCCCCGGACGTTGTCCAGAAGGGAGATACATTTTACATGTTCGCTGCAGAAAAAAAAGGTTCGTGCATTGTTGTCGCAACAAGTAAAAATCCTGCAGGACCGTTTAAAAATCCTGTAAAAACAGAAATCGGATTTGACCCGGGCGTTTTGGTCGACGATGACGGACGTGTTTATGTTTACTGGGGATTCTGCAAGCAGTACTGTGCCGAATTAAACGACGACATGGTTACCTTAAAAAAAGAAACAATCAAAGAAAACATAATCAAACACACGATTGCACCATGGTCACCAAAAGACAATATGGAAGATCCTGAGGATGCATTCTTCGAAGCGTCTTCTCCTCGTAAAGTCCTTGGAAAATATGTGTACATCTATTCAAAAAGATATTACACAAAACAGCCACAGCTTGGAGTATACGAAGACTGTAACGGATTTCTTTCTTACAAATACAGCGACAAACCTCTGGAAGGCTATAAAGCCGGAGGCGACATCAGTTTAAATGGCGGAGAACTCCTTCCAAACGCAGACGGAACTAAATCTATGAGTTACCGCTGGGGAAATAACCACGGAAGTATAATCAATGTAGAAGGACAGTGGTACGTATTCTATCACCGCCAGACCGGAACAGATGAATTTTCACGCCAGGCAATGCTCGAACCTGTTGATGTTGCAATGGATAAAAACGGCCGCCTCTTTATAGGAAAGATTACATACAAAGATGGTGAACCAGTCTCGTCAGAGCCTGTAGAAATGACTTCGCAGGGTGCACACATAAACGGCCTTGATGCAAGAAAGATAATCTCTGCAGGTTACGCATGCCATCTTTTTGGCGGTAAAAAAGGCGGTCCTAACGGTGGAGCAGGAGGTGCTTACATCAAAGCGGTTTACGACAAAAAAGATTCTATTTCTGCACCAATCGTAGACATCACAAGCGGAATTACAGCAGGCTTCCGTTACCTTCAGTTTGGAACAAAAAGTCCAGCCACAGTAACATTAAATCTTTCTGCAAAAGAAGACCTTACTGTAAATGTCCGCATAGATGATTATAAGGGAAAAATAATCGGCTCTGTTCTGGTAAAAAAAGGACAGAACCTTGCAAAAGCAGAAATTACATCGGGAGTAATCGGAAAAAGAGCCGTTTATTTTGAATTTATTTCTGATTCAAAAGACGTTATCGCCGAATTTGATTCCTTCACCTTCGATTAAACTTTTTTAAGCTTTGATTAAGCTAACGAGCTTGGAAAAATCGTCTATCTTTGCAAAATAACCTTCGTCATCCGGCTTACCAAAACCGTAGGATGCCCAGATAAATGGAACGCCCGCTTTTTTACAGGCTTCATAATCACCCTGGGTATCTCCTACATAGGCCGGTTTCTGAAGGTTATTTCTTTTTATAACTAAAGAGATATTTTCGTCCTTGTTTAATCTTGTTTTTCCAAAGCATTCATAATCAGTAATATATTTTTCAATGCCGTTTTTCTTCATCACAAGTTCTATATAACCGATCTGGCAGTTACTCACAATAAAAATCGGGATTTTTTTACTAAGACTGATTATCGTCTCGCACACGTTCGGAAAAGTTATGTTTTCTTTATTATTTTCTATTTCTTCCTGCTCGGCTTTACAGCAATATTCCATAAGGCGGTCTTTTTCTTCTTCTGTCAAAGATGGAAAAAGATTATCTGCAATTATGTTCATGGGTTTTCCAAACTGAGTTTTTAAAACTTCTGCATTGACGGGTTTAACTTCCGGAAAATATTTTTTTATCTGTCTGTTCCAGGCCCTTGCTACCACCTCTGTAGTATTCCAGATTGTTCCGTCTACGTCTAAAATCAAGCTGTCAAAAATCATATTTCCCCTTTAATTACTTCCAAGAATGTATAATGCCCTGTCTAAAGCGTATTCAGGTTTTATCTGTTCATCTGGAACAAGCATGCGTTCTTTTTTAAGAGAATCATCTGGCCTTATAAACTGCTTGTGCGAAATTGTTCCGCTTATTTTTGAATTAGGAAGGCTGTAATAAATTATATCACCATAAGAACAAGGATTATTTGCACTAGGCTCCCCGACTATTTTTCCAAGTTTACCGTCGCGAACATAAACTGCAAGCATTGTAGCCGAGCTAAAGGTATGACAATCAGTTAAAACACAAAGCTGAATATCAGGATTCTGTTTTGCTTTTTTTGCCGAACCCTTGTAGTGATAATTTCCGGAACCTTTTTTATATCCGTTCTGAAGCTTAGCCTTTTGAGAATATCTTACATAAACAGAATACTCCGGCGGCCTCATCCCAAGAATCTCGAGTAATTTATCGCAGGTATTAGAGTTTCCACCCGGATTTCCGCGTATATCGATGATTACCTTTTTAAATCCTTTTTTTATACGTTCTTCTAAATCCTTACACGCTTTTTGAAAAATTTCATCATCCTGGCAAAGGTTAAAATCAACAACTACAACATCGCCTTTTTCATAAACCGTTGTTCTGTCATAGCCTGCATTATTATTCTTTATCTTTGTGATTTTGAATTCCTGTCCGTTTTCCAGGCTAACCGTAAGATAATTTGCCGGAATATTAGAACTGCAAAGCTTTAAAATTTCCAGATTTTTTGAATACTCTTCAAAATAAAGCTTCTGGGTCATTTCGTTTTCTATTGGAAGAAGATTTATAATCATATTAAAAATTTCTTCCACAGGAATTCCATCAATTTTTTTTACAGGACTTTTTTCTTCGCCATAAAATAATTTATTATCTGAATAATCAAAATCGGCAGAAAAGAAAACCGTCTGATTCCACATCATC
>JAEEGG010005765.1_pt1 | contig 29237 bp, 22 predicted proteins | sample 9134161 | NCBI WGS metagenome assembly JAEEGG01 (sample SAMN16246543, study PRJNA631951) | gut metagenome | biome: gut microbiome; feature: rumen; material: CR-attached | host: Bos | place: Iran: Karaj | collected 2018-10 | reverse complement strand
TTCTGCCGCCTCATATAAACGATGGAGCGCCGAGAAGTCCTTTCTCAGATCTATTTCGCTATTATCACTGGAGAAGTCTCGTATCAGCCAATCTACAATCACTTTGTCAAAGTCATCTTCTCCAAGGTGAGAATCAGATGATGTGGATTTAGTGGTGATAGCACCGCCGCTTATCTCCACAATGGACGTCACGAAGGAAGAGTCTCTCAAGTCATATAGGGCTATATCCAGCTTATCTTTCCCTAATTTGCTGATGTGATAATCAAGTGCCCGTGGAATGGCAAATGCGGTGCTTACCTCTGACTTGTAGATTGTAGCAAAGGTCTCCACAGTCTCTGAGTCACGTGGGGATGGGGAAACCATCTCCAATTTCATACTCATTGCTGGTCGTTTCGTAGACACCTTAAATGCTCTATAGATGACAAAAAACAAATTTACACTTTTTCTTTTTAATACTTGATAGATAATGAGTGAGAATTATCTACACGGCAACTTTGGAATAATGTAAACAATTATTTAATTTTGAAATTTGGAGTGTACTGTACTTCTGAATAGAATTCACCATCTAATCATAAGTGCTAGTTCAAAGAAAAGGCTGTGGTTCTTTTGGAATTGATGGATAGATTTGATTCATATAGCTGGCAAGTATGTACATACAAACTGCTTATATTTAGTATCAGATTAGGTTATTGCTGAGAATTATGACAGAGCGAGACGCAAAAAACGTTTTCTTAAAAAGTCTGTATGACTTTACAAAGTCAAATAAGTCTGGCGAGATTCTTTTATCGAATATTGCCGTGGAAAACCCTGGTACTGATCTTAAACAGCTTTCTAGAATATGCGAAGGGTTGAAAAACGCTGGATGGATAAATGCAGTTATGTTAACCGGTGGTGATGGAATAATTACAGAGGTTAATTCTGTTGCTTTAGATTATGTAGAACAAAATATTCTTCCACACATTGAACTACATGACGATATCGCCCGTATTAAACGACTCGAATCGGATTATTATCGTCTTTTAAACTCCCAAGGAGATAATGCCAATCGAAGAGAGACAATAGAAGCGTTTCATAAATGGTACTCTGCTGCAGCAATTCTATTTAGCAAGCATTTTGACCCGACTGATTCTGACTATTTGACGTTCAAGAATGCGGATTGCTCTGGCAATGGCTATGTCCTCGAACATGTATACGACTCTATTAGAGCGAACGTTTCTGTTTTGATAAGCAAGTTAGAATCTGTTTCAAGTAGTGAACAAATAACAAAAGTACCAAAACCGAAATCTATGGATAATAAAGAATTAAGTAAAGATATTTTTATCGTTCACGGCCATGATGAGGAAATGAAGAGTTCAGTGAAAGCGCTTCTTCTTCAACTTGGATTGCACCCCATTATTTTGAGCGAGGAACCTAATGGAGGTAAAACTATTATAGAAAAATTCGAAGATAACTCCCAGAAAGTCGATTTTGCCATTGTATTAATGTCTGATAAGGATGATCAAGGTTGTGAAATTGGGAAAAATGATTTCAAACCTCGTGCTCGGCAAAATGTCATATTGGAGCTAGGGTATTTTATTGGTAAACTTGGTAGGAGAAAGCATGTTTGCGTTTTGAAGAAAGACGGGGTTGAAGAGCCGTCAGACATTTTAGGAATTGCATATACGCCATATGTATTGGGACAAAAATCATGGAAATACGAAGTTGCTGACGAACTTCAAGAAGCCGGTTTCGTCATTGATAAAAATAAAATTCGCTAGGTCATACCCCCCCCAGAGTAGAATTTGTTTGTCCAAAATCCAGTCCCCAGTGCATAACTAACTGATAATCAACATATGATAATATCTTTAACGAGGAAGAATATTAAGGTTTTTGCGAGGTTCTAAATCCTCGTAAACCATTGTAAATCAATAAGAGAGGCAAGGAGTGAAAATCCTTGTCTCTCTCATTTTACCCCCATAAAACACTCGATATCCTTGTCTATTTCCGAACGCCTGTGGCACTTCCTCGGAGAAAAAGTTGGATTTCCTTGTCTATTTTTGTACCTTTAAAGAAATCCTCCTCCATATTAAAAGATGGGCAGACACAGACGTGAATATCCTCAAGGCAGACTGCGGTTGAAGTATCCCAAGGACGGCTTCGACAAGCAGAAGGAATATACTCTATACTTCGAATACACGTGGCTTGACGATGCTCCTATTAGAAAGGATACAGGGCTCCGTGTCCGTGTCGCAGATTGGAACGATAAAGGTACCACGGGGAAGGGAGAGCTCCGTGCTTCATATGGCAACCTCTACTACCAGCTTGCCACCCACACTACCGCTTCCCATGCGGGCCTGTACAACGACGCATGCTATGGGAATGTCTATCGGAATACCCTGAAGGAGTTTCTGAAACCGGAATGAATCGGAGCGTCCGGCTCGGATGAGGGCGCGAGGCATTGGATTGACTATGGTCAGGAGACTTGAGCGGATAACACAAGTTTTGCTCATCGCATTGAAATGGGTGGGCATCGTTGTATTATCACTCATTGTAGTTCTTCTTGTCATAAGATGGATAGGTTGCGGCATCAACAAACGCATACCCGAGGGGGGCATTAACGCGTCGATGTATGTCGATGTCAACAATTCGAAGCAGTGGATCAATATATATGGAAAGGACAGGAATAATCCCGTCCTGCTATATTTGCATGGTGGTCCGGGCAGCGCTACGAGTCTTTTTGACTATGCTTTCACCCGGAAGTGGAGCGATGTTTTTACTGTCGTCACATGGGACCAGCGCGGATGTGGAAAGAGCTTTGACAAGTCGCGTCCGGAAACCATCACTGCCGAAATCATGATGAGCGACGGCAAGGTTATGACTGAATATATTCGCGACTTGCTACATGTCGATAAAATAACCTTGCTTGGACATTCCTGGGGCTCGTATCTCGGGGCCAACCTGGCGCTGGAATACCCTCAATACTATGATGCGTTCATCGGCACGGGACAATTCATCGACTGGGCTGAAAATGAGCGCCGGCTTTATGAAGCGGCGCTGGAATGGTCAAAAAATGACTCGCAAGGGTGCGGGATGGTCGAGAAATGGGGCCGGAGCATGGAACTGGGAGAGGAGGACTTCGTTTTAAGGAACAGTATTATGGACAGGTATGGATATGGCATGATGAAGGATGGAAGGGATTACAGTCTATTCATGACCGTGCTGTGCAACCCCTACTATTCCATTCAGGATATGCTGGATTCCATACGGTATGGGGAGGATGCTTTCACTCCATACAGGGCCTTTTTGAGATCAGAAGGATTCGAAGAGATGTCTCTTCTGGGAAGATATGACTATACGGTGCCTTACTATAACATCGACGGCGATATGGACTATCAGACCAACTTTGAACTGGCCTGTGAATACTTCTCAAAGGTGAATGCTCCGGAGAAAGAACTTCTCGTCATGAAAAACGCCACACACGGCTTGCTCGAATCACGCTCCGAAGAGTTCTCCGCTTTGCTTCATAGAATCGCTGGTCGTCTTCATTTGTAGACCAGGCTGTTACCCTGGTAAGCTGTTAACCTATCCGAAGCATAGGCTGCGGCGTTATTATGAAGTTTTTGACTATGTGGCTTTTTTTAATAAAGGCGTAATCAAAAGAAGGTAGTCGCACTTTTGTTGTGAAAGAAAACAAGGGAATAATCGTATTTATTAGTGTGCGATATAAAGATAGATTATATTCCTTGATGGAAACAGGCAAGAGCGGTATTGTCGCTCTGCTTTCTGACGGCACTGCCGTCGTTTGGCTTCAGCCACTTAGTACTATTTTCGCTACCGGTGAGTGGGGAGACTCTTACCGTGAGTGTGATTCAATTGCTTCTGCTGAACGTTTTGCGGACTACTATGCTGGGCAGTCTGACGAGTTAACTCTCACGGAGTTGGATCGTTCCGAGCAGGAATTCGTTTCCAATTGCCAATGGCGCCTTCTATGGGCTATGGCCCACGACCCTGACATTGATATGGAAAATGAGTTGGACAACTATTGGGAATGGGACGTCGACCAGGACAATTTCGAACGTGGTTCCCTGACAGGAGCGGATAAGCTTGATCAGGACATCGCAGCTTTCTTTAATCTCTTAGATAAGGGCGAGGGGTTCCAAATCGGGAATAGACAATTCACTGTTTCTGCCTCTGACGGTGACGATACACGTCCAGTTTTTTCTCTATATGAGGCCTTGCCAGAGCCATTTCTTGACGAGGAAACGGGCCTCACATATCAAGTTCTGCTACTGAGACTGGTGTTTCGCGCAAGTACGGCCGCTATCCTCTACGCTAAATGCCGAGCCTTCCGTGCGTCCGGCGAGTCCAAGAGTGTTTTTATGGATCTGCTTATTTGTTAAATATGGCATCTTTTCGGCGTGAATAATAGAAATCACGTGCGGAAATGCTATATTTACAAAGATTTGAAAGACTCTATCATGGAACCATCAAAAGTTTTTTATACCGATTTCCGGACATCGGCATTCGGAGAGAGTATGCCTGCCAAACTGAAAAGGCTCGCTCGTAAGGCTGGGATTGCCGACATAGACATGGATGGAAAGTTTGTCGCGATTAAAATGCATTTTGGCGAATTGGGCAATATCAGTTATCTGCGTCCCAATTATGCCAAAGCTATTGTAGATTTGGTCAAGGAACTCGGTGGCAAGCCGTTCCTAACTGACTGCAACACCATGTATCCCGGTTTCCGAAAGAATGCCTTGGAGCATCTTGAGTGCGCATGGGAAAATGGCTTTACGCCGCTGACTGTCGGTTGTCCGGTCATTATCGCCGATGGATTGAAGGGTACCGATGACTTGGCTGTTCCAGTCGAAGGCGGGGAATATACTAAAGAGGCTCTCATCGGTCGTGCCGTTATGGATGCGGATGTGTTTATCAGCCTGACGCATTTCAAGGGTCACGAGATGACAGGTTTCGGAGGGACAATAAAGAATATAGGTATGGGCTGTGGTTCCAGAGCCGGCAAGAAGGACCAGCATTCCGCGGGTAAGGCTAATATCGATGAAACCAGCTGCCGAGGATGCCGGCGTTGTGAGAGAGAGTGCGCTAACGGAGGATTGGTATTTGATCCGGTGAATAGGAAAATGCAAGTGGACGAGTCCCATTGTGTAGGATGCGGACGTTGCCTTGGGGCATGCAACTTCGATGCTATCCACTTTGCCGAGGACCAGGCTATCTCCGTTCTGAACGCCAAGATGGCTGAATATACGAAAGCTGTTGTCAGCGGACGCGATTGTTTCCACATTTCGCTTATAGTAGATGTATCTCCATATTGCGACTGCCATTCCGAGAACGATGCTCCCATCCTTCCGGACATTGGAATGTTCGTTTCCAAGGATCCTGTCGCCCTAGACCAGGCTTGTGCGGATGCTTGCTTGGCAGCTGAACCGTTACGTAATTCAGTACTTGGAGATCATCTTCACGAAGAGGGTTTCCATGATCACCATGATCACTTCAAAAACACCACTCCGGAATCGGAATGGGAAACCCAGCTTATCCACGGAGAAAAAATCGGTCTTGGATCCCGGCAATACGAACTTGTTTTCATGAAGTAAAAGGGCCCTTTTGAAAAAGAACCGTCAGGGGTTTTGAAAAGATATGAGTATCTGAGAAGAAAAGAGGGATTTGATTATTCCTTTATTGAAAAGATAAACAGAGAAGAGGATTTATATGAGCAACTTGCCGCATAAATTGCGATGTTTTTTATGTTGTTTTTGTATAACACAATAATTCTTACTTTCCACGAAAACTTATTATTTCTGACATAATATGGCTAATAAAGTACCTAGTGACTGGCGTGTATGCGCGACATGCTCCCACTGGTGTGGGCGCACCTCTTCTGACTTCTGGTGCAAGTGGGTTGAGTTCGACAATAGCGAGAGAGCTCGTTGCGCCGGGGGCGGTTTCAACGGTTGCAACATGCAAGGCATGGCTTCTTGTACCGATTGGGATCAACGATTCAGATAAGGGGTAGGGTTATTATTAACGAATGAATATGCGACTGCACATTTCCCTGATGGCCATCGCGGCATTGTGTGTCTCGGGCGCCGTTTACGCACAAACTCAGAATGTTCCGGCAATCATCAATGACGAGTCTCTGCTAAGAAGTTGGATCCAAACCATCTCGTCCGATGATTTCGGTGGCCGGAAGCCCATGACTGAATACGAGGAGAAGACCGTCTCTTATTTGGCTGGGGAACTGGAAGCCCTAGGCCTTGAACCCGCCTTTGGCGGCAGCTGGTATCAGCCTTTCGAAATGATTGCCGTTACCGCGAAACCGGACGGTGGCTGCTTCGTTGTCAAAAGGAAGAAAAAGATCCGCCTAAACTATCCTGACGATATGGTGGTGTGGACCGCCCGAGCCACGGACAAGGTCAGCATCCCTAAAGCTGAATATGTCTTCTGCGGGTTCGGTATCCATGCTCCTGAATATGGGTGGGATGACTATGATGGAATAGACGTGAAAGGTAAGATCGTCATCGCCATGGTCAACGATCCCGGCTATTATGACGCCTCGCTTTTCCGGGGCCACAATATGACATACTATGGTAGGTGGCTCTACAAGTTCGAGGAGGCCAAGCGCCGTGGGGCTGCCGGCTGTCTTGTTCTTCATAACACGGAAGCCGCCAGCTACGGCTGGCATGTCTGCGTCAACGGACATATGGAAGATAACCTGGCTCTTTACAATCCTGAAACGGACAATGCCGACGAGCTCGCGGTAAAGGGTTGGCTTCATGAAAATGGCGCTCGCAAGCTTTTTGAGGCTGCCGGAATTGACTTGGACACAGCCATTTCCGCGGCTAAAAAGCCTGGTTTCCGCAGCTTCTCGCTCAAGGTGAAAGGAGATGTGAATATGTCCGTCACATATGACATCCAAAAGACACGTAATGTCGGCGGAATCCTCCCGGGAACGGATCTCAAGGACGAATTTGTCGTGATGAGTGCCCATTGGGATCATCTTGGTATAGGCACTCCGGATGAAACCGGTGACGCGATTTACAATGGCGCGGCTGATAATGGCTCCGGGATAGCCGGAGTCTTGCTTTCTGCTAAGAAGTTCAATCAAATGCCTTCCAAGCCTCGTCGCTCTGTCTTATTCTTTTTCCCGTCATCGGAAGAGAGCGGCCTTTTCGGTTCCGAATATTACTGCGCCCATCCGGTGGCGCCTATGGAAAAGACCGTGGCTTGCCTCAATTTCGAGAGTGTCGGTCCGGCGGAACTGACTCACGATGTGGTGATTCTAGGAGGGGAGGAGAGTGTCCTTAGGCCTTATTATGAGGCTGCCGCCGCGGCGCAAGGAAGGTACATCTTCTATGATGATGACAATTCGGACGGCTGGTTCTTCAGATCTGACCACTTCAACTTCGTCAAGAAAGGTGTTCCTTCAGTCGTTGTGGGAAACGGACTCCATCCTGTAGACCCATCTCGCCCCAACAAATATCCTATGCCGGTCTGGTACCATAAACCGTCAGACGAATACCGCGCTGATTGGGACCTGAGCGGCACCGTCGCCAACGTTAATCTTATCTATAGCGTGGGCGTATTCCTGGCGAATATCAAATGATCACTTTTTGCGGAGCAGGAATTTCCGGCTAAGTTTGACGATTGATTTCATAGGCCAGGGGAGCAGCGCTCTCTCTGCTTCCTGAAGTTTCGCGCGAATTGGAATGCCTTGTGGACAATGCTGCTCGCATATGCCGCACTTGACACATTGCGAGGCGAAGGACGGCTCTGCCGCCAGGGCGACCGTCTGGAAATACTGTGAACGGCCGGACATTTTCGCTTCCGTGAACATCGTGTTGTAGCTGGCGAATATTCCGGGAATATCCACACCTTTGGGACAAGGCATACAATAGCGGCATCCGGTACATCCGACCTTTTCCTTCGCCTTTATGATGCCAAGGATCCGCTGTAGAAACGCTCGGTCATCCTCGGAGAATTCGCCAATAGTGGCATCCGATGCGGTTCTGACATTTTCTTCCACCATCTCGATGGAATTCATTCCTGAGAGCACAACAGTCACTTCGGGCTGATCCCACAACCACCGCAGCCCCCAATCTGCCGGACTCCATTTACGGGGATGCCTGGAAATGAGCCGTTTCGCTTCCTCCGGCAGCTTGTTCACCAGTTTTCCGCCTCGTAATGGTTCCATTATCACGACAGGGATACCCCTGGCGGCGGCCGCTTTCAGCCCTGCCACACCCGCTTGTGTTGTCTCATCGAGATAGTTGTACTGAATCTGGCAGAAATCCCAGTCATAGTCGGCGAGAATCTTCAGGAAGTTATCAGTGTTTCCGTGGTAGGAAAAACCGATATTCCGGATTGCTCCAGAGGCCTTTTTCTCCGTGATCCAGTCCAGAACTCCCACGGTCTTAAGTCTTTCCCACTGAGCGATATCGGTCAAATGGTGCATAAGATAGTAGTCAATATGATCAGTCCGGAGGCGGGATAGCTCCTCGTTGAAAAACTTGTCCAGCGAAGAGAGGTTACGGACTAGATATTGAGGCAATTTGGTCGCGATGTTGACCTTCTCTCGTATCCCGTTTCGCTCCAGAATCTTGCCCAGAGCCGCTTCGCTGCCAGGATAAATATATGCCGTGTCGAAATAATTCACTCCCGCATGATAGGCGGCCAGCAGTTCTTTCTCAGTCTTGTCGATATCAATGCCAGCGCCTTTACGGCTGAAACGCATGCAGCCGTATCCAAGAATTGAGAGTTCGTCTCCGTGTCTGTCTTTCCTATATCTCATCTTTTCGGTGGACAGAGTCTAATCTGATAGATGCAGTCGCGAATATACAACAAAGAATAAACTTTGTGGAGAAATATAGCTAAATTAGAGCCTGATTTAACAGTTGGAAAATGAGACGTTTGCCATTGTTTTTGTTTGCTTTGGTCAGTGCGGTGATGTGCCGGAACGCCGGTCCGGAACCATTTCCCGAGGTGGGGGAGCCGTATGCTATCACTTCCGGGCCGAAAGAGCACCTTCTCGCCAGTTATTTCGGAATCAATTCATGGAGTCCTGACGGGCGGTATGTCAGTGTTCTGGAAATCGATTTCAGTGGACGGCTTGCCGAGCAAACAGATACGGCCACAATCGCTCTCGTCGACCTTCAAGACGGCAACAAGTTGATCCCTGTTTCAAAGACTACCTGCTGGAATTTCCAGGAGGCCGCGATGTTTCATTGGCTGCCATGGGAAGATGGGCTATGCGCGTTCAACGATTGCCGTGATGGTCATTTCGTGACTGTGGTCCTGAATTGGAAGACGGGTCAAGAAAGGATAATCCCTTATCCTATAAGCGCTGTGGACAGGAATGGTGAGTGGGCGGTGAGTATCAATTACGCCCGTCTCAGGCTTTGTCGTCCTGATTATGGGTACGCCGGACCTGGTCAGGAGGCGAGGGAGGATGAGGTTTGGCCAAACGATGATGGCTTGCGTCTGGTCAACCTGAAGACAGGAGACTCCAAACTGATTTTGACGGTTGCCCAAGCAAAGGATCTCATGCCTGAAATAACCAAGGAGGATGGATTGGCCTATTTCTGCCACACTATAATCAGCCCTAACGCCAAGAGGATATTTTTCCTCGCCAGGACTGTCGAGAACTTCCGGAAACAGTTGGAAACCAGGGGAATAATCTATAACTGGGATACTGTGTCCCTGACTGTTGACACCGATGGTTCGAACCTTCGCCGATGCTTCCCTGACGGATGGAAAGGATCTCACTTTAATTGGTTTGATGACGAGACACTTGCGGTCACCGCATGCTGGGACGGTGGCGATTGTTGGGCCCATACCATATTCAAAGTAGGGGAGGAAGAAAAGGTCAGGCATATCGCCCCGGGTATAATGGATTGGGACGGCCATCTGATCTTCTCCCCGAACGGTAAATTCCTCTCCTCAGACGGCTATTGGAACAAGGATAGGTTCCGGAGTTGGGTGCTCGTCCGGCTTGAGGATGAGGCGATTATGCCACTCGGCAGGTTTTACGTTCCCGAGGAATACACGGAGCAATATTCACGATGTGATCTCCATCCCAGATGGCGTCCCGACGGGACTCAACTGGGTTTCAACTCCGTTCATGAGGGATCCCGCCAAGTCTATCTGCGGGACGTGAAGTGGAAGTGATTATTTCAAGTCTTCCGGGATCACTGGCATCGCTCCGCTCTGGGTGCAGACAAAGGCTGAAACCTTGACAGCGGCCTCATGGGCCTCCCGGACAGGCTTTCCCTTAAGAATAGAAGCCACGAAAGCTCCCGTGAAAGAGTCACCGGCTCCGACTGTGTCGGCGACTTTCACCCTCGGCGTCTCTATGAAAGATGAGACATCCCCTGAGAACACATGGCTGCCGTTAACCCCGCAAGTGAGGATCAACATCTTGAGCCCATATTCATCAATAATTGACCTGCATAGTCCCTCTGTCGGAAGATCTTCAAGCCCGAACATCTCCTTCACTATCTCCAGTTCCTCGTCATTGATCTTCAGAATGTCACATCTTCGCATGGAATCTTCGATGATCTCCTTGCTATAGAATGATTGCCGCAGATTGATGTCGAACACTTTAAGACAGTCCTCCGGGACCGCATCGAGGAACCAGCCGATGGTCTCCCTGCTCACAGGGCTCCTTTGCGCGAGTGAGCCGAAACAAACCGCCTGCGCCCTTCCGGCCAAGTCTGCCAATTCCTTGGTATAAGGAATATTATCCCAAGCCACATCCTCTTTGATTTCGTACTGCGGGATTCCATTTGAGTCCAGAGTGACCTGGACTGTCCCGGTCGGGTAGTCTATCCGGTCAAGATGGAAGGGAAGTCCGTGTTCTTCCAGTTCCTTGGCGATCTCCTCGCCTAAAGGATCCAGCCCGATAGCGCTTACAGCCATGCTCTCAAGACCGAACTGTCCTGCGTGGAAAGCGAAATTCGCAGGGGCCCCACCAAGCTTCTTCCCTTCGGGAAGCATGTCCCAGAGAGCTTCTCCAATTCCGATAACTAACCTATCCATAGCTATTTACGGATAAGGGATGAGTAATAGAGAAGGTAGAGGGCACCGATGAACATCACAGCTACGGCACCAGCCTGCCCGACAGCGTCGGAGGCGAATCCCATAAGCAGCGGGAATATGGTTCCGCCGAAAAGGCCCATGATCATAAGTCCCGAGACCTCGTTCTGCTTATCCGGAACAGCAAGCAGAGCCTGTGAGAACACTATCGAGAAGAGATTCGAGTTGGCGAGTCCGATCATCACAATGGCGGTGTAGAGAATCGCCTTCGTTCCGCCGAAGAACATCAGACACATGGCGGCGGCCATCAGTATCACATTGAGTAAGAAGAACTTCTTGTGGCTGAACTTGGAGAGGATGAACGACCCCAGCAGGCTTCCTATTGTACGGCAGATGAAATACAAACTGGTCGCGAATCCAGCCTGGGTGAGGGTCATGCCTACACGCTCCATGAGGAGTTTGGGAGCGGTCGTGTTAGTTCCCACATCGATTCCCACATGGCACATTATGCTGAGGAAAGAGAACAGCACGAAAGGCTTCCCGAGGAGCTTGATGCAATCAGCGAATCCTGAGGCCTTCTCGCTGACTGTCTCCCTCTCTATTGATGTTCCTGCCAGAAGAAGGGCGGCGACAATACCGATTATCCCGTAGACGGGGAAAAGAAGCCTCCAACCCAGCCCGAATGAGGGAAGGGCTGCCGTCGCTCCCCACATGGCGATATAAGGGGCCATGAAAGAGGCGATCGCTTTGACAAACTGCCCGAATGTCATAGTGCTGGCCAGGCCGTCTCCCTTCACGATATTGGCGATAAGAGGGTTGAGGGAGGTCTGCATTATGGCGTTGCCTATTCCCAGGAGGGAGAATGCGGCTAGCATCAGGGCATAACTCTCCCCGAATATCGGCAAAACGAGAGAGAGGATAGTGATCGCCAGGGACAGCAGCACGGTATTCTTCCGTCCTATCTTATTCATCAGCATCCCGGTCGGGACGGAGAAAATGAGGAACCAGAAGAAGACCAGGGAAGGGAATATATTGGCGGCTGAATCACTTAGTCCCAGGTCGGATTGTACGTAGTTTGACGCTATGCCCACAAGGTCCACAAACCCCATGGCGAAGAAGCATAGCATCACGGGGATGAGTTGTAACTTCTTATTCATAAATTAGATGTACTTGAATGGTTTGAATGGTTTGCCTCCAGCCATGATTTCTTGCTTGGCCTCGTCGAAGGTCACTTTCTCTCCGGAACGGACCGCCGCGTTTGTCATCATAGTGGCGATGGAGTGGTTGTATCCGGCGATGACAGGAGCGTTGGGTTCCTTACGGCTCTTGACGCACTCCATCCAGTTACGCATGTGGAGATATGTCATGTCGTCACCGCCTGTGTTGGCTCCGGTCTCGATCTTGATTGAAGGGAGTTTGAAAGTCTCCAGGAGGTTAGCCTCCATTCCCATGGCTCCGGCGTCACCGGCGCTCAAACCTCCTGCAGAGGTGACCTCGTTCGTGTCTAGGTTGAGAGTACCGCCATTGGAGAAATAGAGTTCCTTGACTCCTCCGGCCGAGTTGGTGAAGCGGGAGGTGTAGAGGACCTGGAAGCCGTCAGAGGAACCTTCAGGACCATAGTCCATCACCGCGGTCAGGGTGTCGTAGTTGCGGCGTCCGTCCTTCCAGAGATAAATGCCTCCGTTTGCGGCGACGCTTCTTGGATGGCTCAGTCCGGTAAACCAGTGGACAGTGTCGATCTGGTGGGACATCCACTGCCCGGGAATGCCTGAAGAATAAGGCCAGAACAGCCTGTATTCCAAGTATTTCCGTGGATCCCACGGCTCGTACGGGCGGTTGCATAGGAACCTCTTCCAGTCTGTGTCCTCCTCACGGCATTCGGCCACAAGGGCGGGACGGCGCCAACGGCCGGGCTGGTTGACATTCCAGCTCATCTCCACCATAGTGATCTGGCCGAACTTGCCTGAGTTGATATATTCACAAGCGGCCTGGTAATTGGGGGCTGAGCGGCGCTGGGATCCGATCTGCACGATCTTTCCGGACTCGGTAGCGATCTTGAGAGCCTTCCGGGCATCCGCCATGGTCTCGGCGAAGGGCTTCTCGCAATAAGCGTCACATCCGGCCTGGACCGCCTCAATAAGGTGGGTGGCGTGTTGGAAATCGGCGGTTGAGATAATTACCGCGTCGCACATCCCGGAATCATAGAGCTCCTCATTGTTGCGGAACAGCTTGACATCAATCCCGTATTTCTCCTTGAAGAACACCCGTGCCTCCTCGCGGCGGCGGTTCCAGATGTCGGACACCGCGACAATCTCGAAGCCGAGCTCCTCGGCGTTAGCCATGAATGTTGGGATCAGCGAGCTGCGGCAACGGTCTGAGAATCCGATGATTCCGACCCTTACCCTGTCGTTGGCTTTTATGGATCCTGAATATATCTTGGCGTCAAGCGCCATTCCACCGAGCATAAGGCCACCAGTGGCTGCCAGGCTCGTTTTGATAAATTCCCGTCTGGTCTGCATAGTCTTGTGTTATTTTATTGAATTAATTTGCTCTTTCATAACTTCGACTGCCTTCGGAAGCTGCGTGCTGACATCCTGCCAAGAGCATTCGAAAGATATCCTTCCGTCATATTTTATCTGCTTCAACGCCTTGAAATATGGTGTGAAGTCATCACCTTTCACGCCGGGAGCAGTGCGCTCCTCGCATTCGGCTATATGGCAGTGGACCAACTTGTCCGCCGACTTGATGATGTCCTCCGGCCCTTCTTTCATCCTGGCCATGTGGAAGAGGTCGGCGATCACACAGATATAGTCGCTGCCGGTCTTCCTGGCGATTTCGGCACCCTCCGGAACTGTGTTGATGAAATTGCTCTCAGATGCCTGCAGCGGCTCTAAAGCGACCACCACATGATGCTCCTCGGCGGCGGGTGCGATGCGTTTAAGGAAATCCACAAACTGCTTCTCCGCCTCAGCCCTGTCGAAACCCTCGGGGATATTCCTTGATCCACTACTTCCCAAAACAAGGATTTCGATTCCTATTTCCTCCGCGCGCCGAATGGCTGTCTCCGAATACTTTACCGCGCGTTCGATATCAGCCTCGGGTCCCACAACCTTGATCTCGCCGGGGAAGAAACCGTTGGCGGAATAAATAGGAGGGGTGATAGTTTTCGCTAATTCTTTGTTGGCGGCGAATTCCTCGTCGCTTTTCTCGGGCATCAGGAAGCCGCTCACATTCGCTTCGAGATAGTCCAGCCCGGCGGCTTTAGCCGCTTCGGCGTGACCTGTGCCACAGATCCCAAGATGCTTGTCCAACTCGAATTTGAACTTTGGCTTACAGCTTTGGAAAAGGATTACGGCGACTAACGCGGCGGCATATAGTACGATTTGAAAAGTACGCATGACTGAAAAAAGTGTTATCTTTACAAATATAACCATAATCAATTATAAACACATATCACTATATGACAAAAAACAGGTTTTTCCTTTTGGTTGCGGCAGCCCTCTTCTTGGCTGTCACAGCATCGGCGCAGAGTGTGAATTATGACGAGGCCGCCGTAGCTCCGTACACCCTTCAGGATCCATTGGTGTTCGCTAATGGTAAAAAGGTGAAGAAGAGTCAGTGGCAAGAGCGCCGGACGGAGATTCTGGACATGTTCCAGCATGAGATGTATGGAATGTTGCCTTCGAAGGGCGACGGGATATTCCTTGAGACCATCGAGGAGGGACCGACGCTCCATGGTCAAGGGACCAGGAGGCAGGTGAGGATGTGGTTCCGTCCTGATAAGTCAGGGCCCAAGGTCGACTGGTTGATTGTTACTCCGGATAACGTGGAAGGTCCTGTCCCTGTGGTGCTTATGTATAATTATGCCGGCAACCATACCGTCCTTCCTGATGAGGAGATCCTGGTGTCTGACGCATGGTTCGCCGGCCTGTTCGGGGAACAGGATCATAAGGCCTCGGAAGCTGATCGTGGAAAATATAACCGGGATGGGGAAAAGACCGTCTATCCTGTGGGAACACTTGCCGCCCGTGGTTATGCGTTTGTCACCGCCACTTACAATGAGGTCTCTCCAGATCCGTACATGGCTGAAGTGAAAGACGGAGTCAAGTCGCAGGACAGCTTCGCCTATACGGGAATATTTGATCTGTGGGGCCCTAGGGATCCGTCACGTGACGACAACACCACTTCCCTTATGGCTTGGGCCTGGGTGCTTATGAGGGCTATGGATATGATTGAGTCAGACCCTGCCTTGGACCAGAATAAGGTGATTCTGACTGGGTATTCAAGGCTCGCCAAGGCCGCTTTGATAGCCGGTGCGTTTGATGATAGGTTCCCCGTAGTTGTCCCTGTCCAGACCGGAGGTGGGGGAGTCCCGCTCGCCAAACGTAATTACGGTGAGTCTGTGGCCACGGAAGTGGTGTCTTTCAGACATTGGTATTGCAGGGCTTATGACAAATATGCGAACAATACTGACGCTCTGCCCTTTGACCAGCATCTCCTTCTGGCATGTATAGCGCCCAGGGGACTTTTGGTTGAAGGATTCGATGAGGGATGGTTTGACACGAAGGGGGAATACTTGGCTGTAAAAGCTGCCAGTTCCGCATGGAAGTTCCTGGGTAAGAAGGGAATGCCTAATGTGGAGTGGCCTGATGATTATGATATATCGGGCATCGGCCCTTTCCTTGGATACTACCATAGGAAGGGAGAGCATGGTATAGCACCTCTTGATTGGCAGTTGATGCTGGATTTCGCTGAGGGGATTTGGAAAGCTAGGAAATAGTGCTATATTCGCGGATTGCTAAAACGATATAAACAATGAAGGATTATTTTGAGATGAAAGGGCAGGTCGCTCTTGTGACCGGTTGTTCGAGTGGATTAGGAGTACAGATGGCAAGGGCTCTTGCCAGTGCGGGATGTAATGTCGTCCCAATCGCCAGAAGGCTTGAGAAGTTGGAAGAGGTCGCCGCGTCTATCAGGGCTGATTTCGGGGTGGAGGTTCTACCACTGCGTTGCGATATCACTTCTACTGAGCAGGTCGAGGATGTCGTCGCCAAGGCTTTGGAGCGTTTCGGGAGGATAGATGTCCTTGTCAATAACGCTGGCACGGGTGCTGTGGCTCCAGCTGAGGAGATTACTGACGCCCAGTTCGAAAACGAGTTCCAGATCGATTTGTTCGGTTCTTTCAAGGTCGCCAGAGCTGTCGCCGCCAAGGCGATGATTCCCGCGAAATACGGCCGTATAATCAATATCGCCTCGATGTATGGACTCGTAGGCAACAAGATCGCTCCGGCTTCGCCATACCATGCCGCCAAGGGTGGTGTAGTAAATCTCACCCGTGCCCTTGCCGCTGAATGGGGCAAGCATGGTATAACTGTCAATTCTATCTGTCCGGGCTATTTCTACACTCCCTTGACTGTTGATACGCTGAATTCGGAATATTTCCAGAACTACGCCAAGCAGGTCATCCCTCTTGAGCGCTATGGAAATGAGGGTGAATTGGACACCGCTGTCTTGTTCCTCGCTTCGCCGGCTTCCGCTTATGTCACAGGTGTTGCTCTTCCTGTGGACGGCGGGTACACTTGCGTCTAAAATGCCTTGAAATCGGGCTTTTTTTGTAAATTCGCGAAAATCGCGGATTTATGAGGAAAGTCCTTTTGTTTATACTGGCCCTGCTGCCCCTTACAGCGGCGGGTCAGCCTGTTTATGACTGTCATCGTGCGGGAGGCAAGATAAAGATTGACGGGAAAGTCACCGATAAAGAATGGGCCGGAGCTGTTCCATGCACTGACTTCCGGGATATCCGAGGCGAAGGTTGGGCTGCCCCTAAGTATCTCACTACCATGAGGATGCTCTGGGATGACGATAATCTTTATATCAGCGCTGTTCTCGAGGAACCGGATGTCAAGGCGAAGATCACAGACAGGGACGACATAGTCTATCGTGATAACGATTTCGAGGTATTCCTTAATCCGTATTGTGACTCAAAGCTTTATTATGAGTTCGAGACCAACGCTCTCGGAACCGTGATGGACCTATTGATGGACAAGCCATACAGTCAGGGCGGCACTTATATCATGACCTGGGATTTCCCCGGGCTGAAAACAGCCGTCAAGGTACAGGGTACACTGAACAAATCCTCGGACATCGATAAAGGTTGGTCTGTAGAGATCATGATACCTTTCAAGGGACTCTGCCGGGGTGGAGAGGATCCATTGAAGAACAAGGAGTGGAAGGCCAATTTCTCCAGGGTTGAGTGGCTTACAAAGCCTGAGGAGAACTGGGTCTGGTCACCTACCGGTGTGGTGGATATCCATATCCCCGACAAATGGGGAACCATACGTTTTGTTGATTAGTAATTTATTAATAATTAAATGAATAGCATATTCCCTTGGGAGGATCGTCCCGCTGGCTCGAAAGAAGTGATGTGGCGGTATTCCGCTAATCCTATTATACCTCGCGACCTGTTATCCACCTCCAATTCCATATTCAATTCCGCTGTTGTCCCTTTCAAGAAAGGGAAGTACAACTATGCGGGTGTTTTCCGTTGTGATGATACCAACCGCCGTATGCGCTTGCATGCCGGTTTTTCTGTCGATGGAATCAGCTGGGAGATTAATGAAGAGGATGTGAAGTTCACGGGTGCGGATCCTGAGGTCGCCGAATGGGTCTATGGCTACGATCCCAGGGTCACCTTGCTCGACGGAAAGTATTATGTGACCTGGTGCAACGGTTATCATGGCCCGACAATCGGAGTCGCCTGGACGACCGATTTCGAAGTATTCCATCAAGTTGAGAATGCTTTTCTGCCTTACAACCGTAACGGAGTTCTGTTCCCTAAGAAGATAGGTGGGAAGTTCGCCATGCTTTCCCGTCCGAGTGACACCGGACATACGGCTTTTGGAGATATTTTTTATTCAGAATCGCCTGACCTGGAGTATTGGGGCCATCATCGTCATGTCATGGCGCCGGCTCCTTTTGAGGTCAGCGCGTGGCAGTGCATGAAGATCGGGGCCGGACCTGTCCCTATCGAGACTCCTGATGGCTGGTTGCTCATCTATCACGGTGTCCTGCGTTCCTGCAACGGATATGTATACGCTTTCGGCTCTGCTTTGCTGGATCTTGAGGAACCTTGGAAAGTCCTCGCCAGGAGCGGTCCTTATCTTATTTCCCCTCGTGAGATATACGAGTGCACGGGAGACGTCCCTAACGTGACATTCCCTTGCGCCGCCCTGCACGATCCGGAGACGGGACGTCTGGCGGTCTATTATGGATGCGCCGACTCCGTGACAGGACTGGCTTTCGGCTATATTCCCGAAATAGTCCGTTTCACGAAAGAAAACAGCATTATCTGATTATCACAGAAGGAAGAACATCGCCACGCCGGTGATACTGACAAGGACTCCTATGATCTCCTTGGCTTTTATCTTGTGCTTGTTGATAAGCACATCGGGGGCTATGATCAAGACAGGGGCGAGAGCCATCAAGGTAGACGCTATGCCTGTGTTGGCGTATCGGACCGCCATAAGGGACAGTGACACGCCGATAGCCGGTCCGAATATGGTGAGCAAGGTGGCGTATTTCATGCCTTTGGGATCCTTGACCGCTTTCCGGAGGCTTCCCAATCCGTTTCCGAGGCATAATAGTATAAAGAAGCCTATCATTCCGATTATTGCCCTGATCAGAGTCGAGGCGAAAGGAAGCATAGTCTGCATTATCTGAGGCGCGTCTGCGGGAACAGCGGCGGCATAATGCCCCATTCCGATCTTGCTTAGGACCAGACCGACTCCCTGTCCTGTCCCGGCTCCGATGCCGAGGAGAATCCCTTTGAATGGTATGTCAAGTTTCAGCTGGTGTTTCTCGCCTCTGCTGAGAATGGACATGCCGATACCGCACAAGGTCACAGCCATCGCGAGGATGGATTTCCATGACATTGATTCTCCGAGCATTATCCATCCGGCTATCGCCGCCATCGGAGGCGCTATAGTCATCATCAGCTGCCCCAAGCGCGGGCCGATCAAGAGATAGCTGTTGAATAGGCAATAATCCCCGAATACATATCCGACCACCGCTGAAAGACCGAGCCAGAGCCAGGCTTTCCAGTCCGCATGGACCGGGAAAGGGCGTCCAATTGTCACCCAGAGCAAGATGGAAAGGAATAATGTGGCCAGGACAAGGCGTATCACATTGGTCTCCATCGACCCTATCCGTCTGCTCGCCTTGTCGGCATACCATGCCGAGAAGGTCCAGGACACCGCTACGATCAATGAGAGTATTTCACCGAGATGGTTCATATCAAGCGCTAAAAGCGTGCAAATATACTAATACTTCCATAACTTACTCGACACTTGTGAAAATAGTATCAAAATTTCTTATATTCGCGCATGCCGACTAATACCGTACTGAAAGAAATCACCCCCATTACGGACAAAGATTGTCTGTATATCGTGGAGCGTCACAAGTCCGAGTTTCTTTTCCCCCTGCACTCGCATCGGGACTATGAGCTCAATTTCATAGAGAATGGCCAGGGAGTCCGTCGAGTTGTCGGGGACAGTGTCGAGGAGATCGGCCCTTATGAGTTGACATTGGTCGCCGGCAATGAGCTTGAGCACGCCTGGGAACAGGGAAGCTGCGTCGAGCCGGACGTGCGCGAGATCACGATCCAGTTCTCTCCTGATATTTTCCCTGATATCTTATTGAATAAGAGCCAGTTCTCTTCCATCAGCAAGATGCTCTCCAAGGCTGGCCATGGGCTGACATTCTCGGTAAAGACAATCATGAAAGTATATTCACTGCTGGATAACCTTTCGTCTGACACAGAGCCATTTGACCAGTATCTCCACTTCATGAAAATCATCTATGAGCTGTCCAGGGCAGAGGATTCCAGGATATTGGCAAGCAGCTCCTTCGCCCGTGCCGTCAGGGATAAGGAGAGCCGTAGGGTGATGAAAGTCAAGCAGTACATCAATGACCATTACGCTGAGGATCTCAGCCTCGGGATGCTCTCTTCCCTTGTCGGAATGTCTCCTTCGGCTTTCAGCCGGTTCTTCCATCTTCGGACCGGCCGTGCATTGAGTGACTATATCATTGATATACGTCTTGGCAATGCCGCCCGCATGCTTGTGGACACGACAAATAGCATCTCTGAGATATGCTATAGTTGCGGTTTCAACAACCTTTCCAATTTCAATCGTTTGTTCAAGGCGAAGAGGGAATATACCCCACGGGATTTCCGTACCTTGTTCAAGAAAACACGCATCTTCGTTTAGCGGTCAAAATAGTATCATATTATGCTAATTTTGTATTTGTACTCACAAACGAATACAAATAATTTCGCGATTGACACTATTATGTTTGGCCAACATGAAGTTTTCGTTTTCCAGGATCGCTCTTGCGGTCACACTTTTTATGCTAGTCTCTTGCGCGCGTGAGGCAGATTTCACTCGTGTAAGTGACGGCCATTTTCTTCGACATGGGCAGCCCTACACTTTCGTGGGCACCAATTTCTGGTACGGTCCCATACTTGCCTCCGAAGGACGTGGAGGGAATATCGAACGTCTATGCAAAGAACTGGACGCCCTGAAGGCTCTCGGGCTTGAGAATCTCCGTGTCCTTGTGGGTGGAGATGGACCTGACGGTGTGTTTTCCCGTGTCGATCCTGCTTTACAGACAGCTCCGGGTGTGTATAACGATACCCTTCTGTCAGGTCTTGACCGCTTCCTTGTGGAGCTTGGCAAGAGGGACATGCAGGCTGTCTTGTATCTTAACAATTCCTGGGAGTGGTCCGGAGGATATGGTCAGTATCTCGAGTGGGCGACAGGGGAGAAGGCCCTTATCCCACTGGTGGATGGTTATTGGCCTTTCATGCAGCAGATGAGGAAGTTCCAGACCTCCAAACCCGCACAGGAACTCTTCTTTAATCACGTACGCGCGATTGTAGGTAGGATTAACTCGATTACCGGCAAACCTTATAAGGATGATCCCGCGATATTCTCATGGCAGATTGGCAATGAGCCCCGTTGTTTTTCTGATGATCCAGAGATAAGGTCAGGCTTCATCGGCTGGATGACCGAGACCGCCAAGCTCATTAAGGAGATTGATCCTAACCATCTACTATCTACTGGAAATGAAGGACTAATGGGCTGCGAGAGCGATCCTGTCCTACTTGAGCAGGTCAATTCCATTCCTGGAGTCGACTATATGACAATCCACATCTGGCCCTACAACTGGGGCTGGGCGAAAGCGGAGAGCTTATCTGAGGATTTGGATGCCGCCATCGCTAATACCGATGCTTATATAAAAAAGCATGTGGAACTCGCCGAGAGGCTCGGGCTTCCCATCGTGGTTGAGGAGTTCGGTTTCCCGAGGGATGGATTTTCAGACAGCAGGGAAGCGGCCACCACATGTCGTGACAAATATTACAAGCACATTTTCGGTCTCGTCGGAGATGTCCTTGACGGATTGAATTTCTGGGGTTGGAGCGGTTTCGCCAACCCTGCCCACTCTCAGTGGGAACCTGGAGACGACTACACAGGAGACCCGGCCCAAGAGGCTCAGGGACTCAATGGAGTATATATAACTGATACCACAATAGAGGTAATCAAACAATCACAATCATATCAATAAAATCAAGTAAAGCATGAAACACAAGCTGTTAGCCATCATGCTGGCGCTTTTCGCGACCGTAACCTTGTCCGCTCAGGTCAAGGTGGTCGGTGTTGTCACAGACGACACCGGACAGGGGGTGATCGGAGCCAGTGTCATGGAGAAAGGCACCTCCAACGGTGCTATCACAGACCTTGATGGTAAGTACACCATTACAGTGCGTTCAGGCGCCACTTTGGTGTTCTCTTCCATCGGTTATGCTACCCAAGAGATCCCTGTCGGCAACCGTACGGTGATCGATGTCCTCCTTAAGGAAGACGCCGAGTTCCTCGATGAGGTTGTTGTCGTGGGATACGGTACAATGAAAAGGAGCGACCTTTCCGGAGCTTCCGTCTCAATGAGGGAGGAAGACCTGAAGGGATCGATCATCACGAACCTCGACCAGTCCCTGCAAGGACGTGCCGCCGGAGTTTCCGCGGTTCAGACTTCAGGAGCTCCTGGTTCCTCATCTTCTATCCGCGTCCGTGGACAGGCCACTGTCAACGCCAACGCTGAGCCTCTTTACGTCATTGACGGTGTGATCGTCCAGGGTGGCGGTAACTCCGGTTGGGACTTCGGTCTGGGAACACTTGGTAACGGTAAGGTCTCCACGATCTCCCCGCTCGCCACTATCAACCCTGCCGATATTGTCTCGATGGAAATCCTCAAGGACGCTTCCGCGACCGCTATCTATGGAGCGCAAGGCGCTAATGGTGTCGTTCTCATCACGACCAAGCACGGTAAGGCCGGGGATGCGAAATTCTCTTATGACGGAATGTTCGCTCTCTCGAGGCAGACCAGCCGCATCGATATGATGAACCTCCGCCAATTCGCTGAGTACTACAATGATATGGTGGATCTCGGACTTGTCGACGCCAACTCATGGTACGCTGATCCTTCCATTCTCGGAAAGGGAACCAATTGGCAGGATGAGGTCTTCCGTACCGCTCTCCAGCACCAGCATCAGGTCAGTGCCCAGGGTGGTACCGAGAAGGTCCAGTACTACGTGTCAGGTTCTTATATGGATCAGCAGGGAACAATTATCGGTTCCAGCTTCAACCGTATCTCCTTCCGTTCCAACCTTGACGCGCAGCTCAAGGAGTGGTTCAAACTCGGACTTAACGCCACGTATGCTGTCACGAACGATAATATCAAGTTGGCCGACGGTCAAGAGGGTGTGATCTTCTACTCCCTCTCCACTCTTCCCGATATTCCTGTCTATGATATTGACGGTAATTATTCGACAACTGTCCGTGAGGGTTACACCTCCGCCAACCCTGTCGCCCTCGCAATGCTTGATGAAAACCTCCTGAAGCGTCAGAAATTGACAGGTAATGTCTATGCTGACCTCACCCCCATCAAGCACTTCTCACTCAGAAGCGAGGTTGGTTTCGATGTGAGTAATTCCGAGTCCACCTTCTACAAACCGATGGTTAATCTCGGAGGCTGGCAGAGGGGCAACAACAGCATGGGTTCACAGCGTAATGGAAGTACCTATTGGTCAATCAAGAACTATCTGACCTACTCCAACACCTTCGGTAAGCATAGTGTCACGGCGATGGCCGGTCAGGAAGCTTGGGAGTCCAGATGGAACTACCTTGGCGCCAACAACACCGGTCTTCCTTCAGATGATATCCACAATATCAAACTCGCGACAGGTAACCCTACAGTCAACTCTGGTTTCGGAAGCGCGGCCATGGCGTCGTTCTTCACCCGTGAGACTTACAATTATGACGACCGCTACCTCTTCACTTATACATTCCGTTATGACGGTTCCTCGAACTTCGGACCGGATAACCGTTGGGCTCCTTTCCATTCCTTCGCTGGAAGCTGGAGGTTCACCAACGAGGAGTTCTTGAAGGATTTCACCAACTCTATCGGCCTGAACAGCGGTAAGATCCGTATCGGTTGGGGTCAGACAGGTAACGCCAACATCGGTGGTGGCGCCTGGGAGTCCGGCATGTCCAAGATGCCTACAGGCCTTGGTGACAGCCAACGCCCGGCCAATATCTCCAACACTGGTATCCACTGGGAGAAGCAGCACCAGACAAACCTCGGTTTCGACTTGAGCTTCCTTGACAGCAGGATCAACCTTACCGTCGACCTTTACAGGAAGATATCCTCCGACATGCTCATGTCGATGACCCTTCCTTCATATATGGGTACCCAGGGTAACGGCTCCTCAGCTCTCGCCGCCCCTAAGGGTAACTACGGTACAATCGAGAACAAGGGTCTTGAGATCACTCTTGACACCCATCCGATCCAGACCAAGGATTTCTCTTGGAACAGCAACTTCCAGATTTCCTTCAACCGCAACAAACTTGTCGCGCTCGACGGTAGCGCCAACGCCAACCTCGTCGGCTATGGCCAGTGGAGCGATGTGGTCTCTGTGACCGAGATAGGGGAGTCCCTCTATAACTTCTACGGCTACAAGGTCCTTGGCGTTTATGAGTCCCTGGAGGACATCCAGAGGTCTCCCAAGGCTGAGAAATATCCTGCTGACGGAGTATTCAACCGTTACACCACCGTGTGGGTTGGTGACCTCAAGTTTGAGGATGTCAATGGTGATGGTGTCATCAACGAGCTTGACCGCACCAACATCGGTTCTCCTCTTCCCAAGTTTACTTATGGATGGACCAACTCCTTCAGTTACAAGAATTTCGACCTTTCTATCTTCATTAATGGTTCCTATGGCAACAAGGTCCTCAACTATAATATGATGGGTCAGGGTTATAATGGTCTCGTGCACATGAACAGCACTTGGACCAACCAGCACACATCTATCGCTGACAGGGCCAAACTTGTCCAGATAGATCCCCAGAAGACCTATGCTGATGGTTCATGGTGGCAGGACGATATCACCAATGTCAAAGTCTCCAACGCCGGGACCAAGACTCCTCGTCCGTCAATTCAGGATCCTAACGACAATGACCGTCTCAGCACCCGTTACATTGAGGACGGAAGCTACTTGAGAATCAAGAACATAACTTTGGGATATACCTTCCCTAAGAAGCTTCTCACCAAGATCAAAGTCGACAACATAAGGCTCTACACTAATATTCAGAACCTTTACACTTTCACCAAATACATGGGATTCGACCCTGAGGTCGGAGCCTCAACGCAGGATTCATCCGGACTCACTTTCGGAGTTGACAACGGACGTTATCCTTCTCCTATGACTTGTTCTTTCGGTCTTAATCTCACTTTCTAGAATGGAGGACAAGAAAATGAAAAACGCATTGAAATATATTATCGTGGCGATTGTCATCGCCTTTGGCGCCTCCTCATGCGAGAAGTTCCTGGACCGTCCTTCCGAGGATAGCTTCACAACCGGCGATTTCTATAAGAATGACGCGCAGGTGGAGCAGGGTATCAATTACCTCTATAACTCTCCTTGGTACGACATCATCCGTTTCTATATTTACGGATCCGAGACAATGTGCGGTAACGTGTATCAGGGGCAGAACGCCTATACTACCCTTACCGTCAATGGTACCGACCAGGATCTTAAGAATATGTCCTACTCACTTTGGGCTGTCAACGCGCAGTGCAACACTGTTATAAAGAATATTCTCGAGGCTGATGGAAACGCTTCCCAGGCCACGAAGAACCGTTGCATAGGCGAGGCACTCGCATGGAAGGCTATGGCTTATTTCCTGTTGGTCCGCACCTTTGGTGACGTTCCTATTATCCACGACAACACCGAGGTTATCAAGGAAGCCACCTACAACGAGGTCAGCAAGGTCCAGAAGGCCGATGTTTACGAATATATCGTCCTGACTCTTGAGAAAGCCCTCGAGCTCCTTCCCAAGAACGCTTATATCGGCAAGCTTAACAGGATCGACTACTATGCCGCCGAGGCTCTTCTTTCCAAGGTTTATCTGACTAAGGCCGGTGTCAACGGATCTCTTGACCAGAATGACCTGGCTGCCGCCAAGAGGTATGCCGAGGATGTGATCAAGAACTCAGGTCGTAGCCTTACCCCTAAATATTCTGACATCTTCAGGATGACTCCGGACAAGTTCCAGCAGACTGGCGAGTGTCTCTTCACTTGGCATTGGCAGTGCAAGGAGGAGAACTGGACATCCCAGAACTCCATCCAGTGCGATGTGGGTAATGTCGGATTCGACGAGAACGGCAACCTCTGGGGTGACTGGAAAGGCCCCACCGTCGATCTTCAGTCCGCTTTCGGAGTTTCCGCTATTGAGAATCCCGAGGAAAGGAAAGATGTGGATGACCGTCGTCAAGCCACTATGATGATGTTCGGTGACTTCTATGACTATTTCTGGACAGATAAGGGCGGCTTTGATTTTTACCGTTTCTTCTATGATCCCAGCTATTGCCCGGGAGGTTTCGACACCAATGCTTCCAACAAGACTTTCGGTTGCCAGACCGGAGCCAATTATGCCAAGCATATTTATGGTGACGTGGCTGACCATGTGGCCGCTTTCGGCTATCCTTCATTCGGTATGTACAACCAGCTTCCCACTCACATCCTTCGCTTGGGTGACATCTACCTCGTCTACGCTGAGGCCGCTCTCCTTACAGGTGACTCCGCCACGGCTCTGGAGTATGTCAACAAGATCCGTGAGAGGGCTCATGCGAAGCCTTTGACCAGTGTCACTTATGATGATATCTGGAAAGAACGCCGCCTTGAGCTCGCTCTCGAGGGAGACCGCTGGTACGATTATGTACGTCGCTCATACTATGATGCCAACGCTTGTATCGCTGACCTCCTTGCCCAGAAACGCTCTGGCTATAATGGCCTCGACGGTCTTTACAAGCAGTTTGTCACTGACGCGCAGGAGAACTATGTCGGTCCCGGCGCCCGCGCCTGGGATACCTCCAGCGTCACTTACAACGCTGACCAGGAGTTGACGGATGTCAAGCCTTCGATGTTCTACATGCCGTTCCCTACCGAGGATGTCGTCATGAACCCCAATGTCGGTTCCACTTCTGAGCCGATTCATGTAGATGTCCGTGAGACTTATTCATATGACTTTTAATTCGAGAAAAGATGAAAGTTAAGACAATATACACAAGCCTTCTCCTGGGTGCGGTCCTTCTGGCTGCCTGCGACTCCGTTGATTATCCGGACCGTTTTGTCCAGACATCGGGAGTCCCCACAGTGGATTTCATCCGCTATGCCAACAAGGATGTTGTCATCACCCAGGCCAATATGGAGGAGATCGTGTGCATCGTCGGTGATAACCTCACCAGCATCCACGACGTCTATTTCAACGACCAGCCCGCCATACTGAACACCAGTTTCATTACGGCTAAGACTCTCGTTGTCGCTGTTCCCAAGACAATGCCGGTCGATCAGACCGACAAGATCTATCTGATCACCAAGGATGGCCAGCAAGTGACCTATGATTTCAAGGTCCTTCCTCCTGCCCCGAAGATCACCACCATGTCACTCGAGTGGGCCCAGCCCGGAGAGACTGTCACGATCAACGGATCTTACCTCTTCGCTCCTGTCGAGGTTGAGTTCCCCGGTGTTGATCCTGTGACTGCCACTGCTGGCGACGGCTCGTCAATCAATGTGGTTGTCCCTGAGGGCGCCCAGCCTGGAAAGATCAAGGTTACGACATCTTCCGGAACCGCCCAGTCAGTGTTCATGTACAAGGATTCCAGAGGAATGTTGTTCAATTTCGATAACGATCCTCACCCGACTAACCATGGTTGGCACGCTCAGGTCGTTGAGACCGATGAGACCGCTCTCTCCGGCAACTTCCTCCGTCTTGGTGGCGTTGATGTCACCCTGGACGCCGAGGGCGGCTGGAAAGATGGTAACTTCTCCTTCGAGTACTGGCCTGGTGATTGGGACGATCCTGTGTCCTATGCTGACAGCCCTCGTCTGACCGACTTCGTTGATTTCTCCAACTGGAAGAATATGGCTCTCAAGTTCGAGCTTTATATCCCCAGTGCCAATGCCTGGAAGGCTGGAGCTATGCAGATCATCATCGGAGGCGTTGATGTCGTCACCGGTGGTGCCGAAGGCGCGGTTGACAAAGATGGCAATGTCACCGCCGGAGCTAACAACAAGTTCATAAGCGGCGACGGTGTGCCTCAGGCTCCCCGTGCGCTGTATATCCCTTGGAAGTCAAGCGGTTCGTTCGATACCGGCGACAAGTGGGTGACTGTCACCATCCCTTACACTGATTTCGCTTATAAGTCGGACGGAACAGCTAATACTGCGGAGATTACTCCCGCTTCCTTCTCTTCCCTCACCATCTTCGTATGGAGTGGCGGCGTGACTGGAACCGAGTGCCAGCCGGTCATCAAGATCGACAACATCCGCGCTGTCCCTTATAAATAATAGGAGGAATTGAATATGAAGAATAAATTTAAATATTCCATTCTCGCGACCCTTATTGTCGCGATGTCAGGCTTGACCGCTTGCCAGCAGGAAGAACTGGACACTGACCAGTATGCCGGTAAGCTCGCCCTTGCCGCGATCGCTCCGAACCCCGTGATGAGGGGTGCTCAGCTTCGTGTCATCGGTGCCAACCTCGACAAAGTGACGGAGGTCCGCTTTGCGGGCGGAGCGACAGTCACTTCCATAGAGAAGGTCGCTGCTGGTGAGCGTAGTGAGATTCGTCTCACTGTCCCGATGGATGCCGCTGTAGGCCCTGTCACTGTTGTCACAAGTGATGGTCTTACCGCTTCCACCAGATTTGACCTGGAGTACACCGAGCCGATTGTTTTCAGCTCTTTCGCTCCGGCTACAGTCTTGTCCGGAGACGTTGTAACCATCAAGGGTGAATATCTGAACAATGTCAGGGAAGTTATCCTCGGAGGTGGTGTCTATGTCACTGAGTTCAACAGCCAGTCTGGCAGTGAGCTTTCCTTCAAGGTTCCCGCCAATGCGGTTTCCGGTTATGTCATTGTCGGTGATGTCAACGAGATTGAGGATCAGAACACTATTCCGAACCAGATTTATTCTGGTACCGAGCTTGTGGTCGGAGATCCTACCGTCGCTGTTGCTGACACCACCACATACAAGAGTGGTGATGTCATCACCGTCTCCGGATCCCATCTTGATATGATTGAGAAAATCAACCTGACAGGCGCCGCTGATGTTGAATTCAAGCTCGCCGAGGATGGTAATTCAATCAGTTTCAATCTTCCGCCTTCCGCTAGCGACGGTCAGATAGTCCTCACCTCGTTCGCGGGTAAGGAGTTCCAAGCCGGGGCGATCATCTCTTTGAATGTGACCGATCTTGAGGTCGCCTCTCTCGCTGAGGACGAGCGCTACAAGGCTGGCTCAGACGTGTCGATTACCGGTTCCGATCTTGACCTTGTCACGAAGGTTGAGTTCACTGGTGCCGAGGCCCAGTGGTATCTCGATGGTAAAAACATCGTCGCCACTGTCCCTGCTGGTGCCAAGGATGGCGGTCTCACCGTAACTCTCGCTTCCGGGAAGCAGGCCTACAGCTCCGAAATCGCTGTTGTCAAGCCTGTGGCCACCGCTGTTGACAAGAATGAGGCGGTAGCCGGCCAGACTAATATCGTCGTCACCGGTACCGATCTCGATCTTGTCACTGGTGTCACGATTGGTGATA
>JAEEGG010005762.1_pt1 | contig 29241 bp, 22 predicted proteins | sample 9134161 | NCBI WGS metagenome assembly JAEEGG01 (sample SAMN16246543, study PRJNA631951) | gut metagenome | biome: gut microbiome; feature: rumen; material: CR-attached | host: Bos | place: Iran: Karaj | collected 2018-10 | reverse complement strand
CGACCACCGTCTCGGTGCCAACGAAGCTCCTCCGGCAATCATCTCCATGTACCTCGGCGACCAGCTCGCCGACGTCATCGACCAGCTCGAAAAGGGCGATCCGAAGTCCAGCAAGCAGGCCGGTGCACTGAAGCTCGGTTCTGACACGCTCCCGCCGCTCCCCCGCGACGCTACCGACCGTAACCGTACTTCTCCGTTCGCCTTCACCGGCAACAAGTTCGAATTCCGCGCTCCGGGTTCTAGCCAGAGCTGCTCCGAACCGAACGTCATCCTCAATACGATCGTGGCCGAAGCCTTCGACCTCATCGCCGACAAGATGCAGAGCGTTCCTGCCGACAAGTTCCACGAAGAACTGCAGAACCTGTTGCAGAAGATCGTGAAGGAACACAAGCGCGTTATCTTCAACGGCAACGGCTACACCGACGAATGGGTGGAAGAAGCTGCCAAGCGCGGCCTCCCGAACATCCGTACCACCATGGAAGCCCTCCAGGCTCTCGCCAAGAAGGAAAATGTGGCCCTGTTCGAAAAGTACGGCGTGTTCAACAAACGCGAACTCGACTCCCGTTACGAAGTCAACATGGAAGATTACCACAAGAAGATTCACATCGAAGGCAAGATTGCTTTCGATATCGCGAAGAACGTGGTGCTCCCGCAGGTGCTCTGTGCATACTCTAACGCATTGAAGACCAACGAGTTAGCCAAGGGCCAGGGCTTCTATGCTGTAGACGGTTACGCTCGCGAACTCGGCGACAAGCTCAAAGAACTTGAAGCCGCAGTTGCCCAGATGGAAACTGCCCTCGGCGAAAAGCACGAAGTCATTCTCGATGCCATGGCAAACCTCCGCATTATCGTCGACAAGATCGAAAGCATCGTACCCGACGAAAAGTGGCCGCTGCCGAAGTACCGCGAGATGTTGTTCATCTATTAATCGTACTCCAAAAACTCATAATAATCCGAACCTCAAAAATGCAATTCGTCGGCCTCGCGCCGGCGGATTGCTTTTTACATTATTCATCAATAAATAAACTATATTAGTCGCCATGGAAGCCGCCACGAAAATCCGACTTTTCCCGAAAATCATCCTTTCGGTTTTATTTTGCGCGTCTCTGATTTTCGCCGAAACAGCCGATAGCGATTCCCTGCTATTCGAGAAAGAACACAAGCTTTCCATTGTCGGGATTATCCTCCCCCACAATTCCCTGAAGAACTCGGAAACGTTGCACAGTTGGCCTTTCTTTGCGTTCCTCGCTCCCACCTGGCTATCGAATTACAAGTGGCAAAAACCGGGCAAACTCGTCACTCTCACAGGTTCTGCCGCGGGCGAAGCAAACTTTGCCGGATTGGGGCTAAAGCTGAACGTCTCCGTGGAACTAATCCACTTACTGGAACTCGGCATCCAGGCGAACGGAGGGACAGCCCTCAACTACGGAAAGACCTCCACCTTCATGGGCGTCTACGACGTAGAAGAGCGCAACTACCGTCAAGACGATGTCTTTACGGAATATGCCTATGGCTTTACCTACAAATCATCCTTGACACTCCCCCTGCTGGTTTTGCTCCCCAAGAGCAATTGGACAAAAATCATCTTGAAACTGTCAGGAGAATACGCCTACTCCGCCTATACCGGTGCCGACGACGGCGAAGTCTGGAAAGCGGGCAACGGCAACATGGTAAACGGCTTCCATTACAAATGCGGAGGCACCTTAATCTACATGATGCCCTTTAAACGGGTGCCCATGGCCATGCTGGCGGCAAATGTGAGCGGATTCAAGCATGCCTACGATTTCGACCCAGTCTACAAGGATTACAATCCCGCATTCAAGACAGTAAGTATCGTGCCCATGCTTTCGTTCAAGCTCAACGAAACCTGGAACGGAATGCTCATGGCCGCCATATCGAGAGACCGCCGCTACGAGCATGACCATTACGAAGCTAACGAAGAACTCTTGCAAAAACAAGTCGGCGCGGAATGGGATCTTCGCACCATCATGTGCATTTTCACGAGAAAATTCTAAATCAATCCTATTTTAGTATTGCCATATTACTAGAAACTTTATATATTTATGCATATATTCAAATTTTTGCATAAACCAAGGGTGCCGGTTCGACCCGCCCACGGAGAGATTATGAAGATTGTTGACATTCTGAAGCAAGACAAGATGAGCCTTTCGTTCGAAGTGTTCCCGCCTAAAAAAGAGACGAGCTTCGAAAGCGTAAAGGCCGCCACCGAATCGATTGCAGCCCTTGGCCCCGCCTTCATGAGCGTGACTTACGGTGCAGGCGGCGGCGTAAGCCACTTCACTCTTGATATTGCCAAGAACCTCAAGCAAAAGTTCGGCATCCCGATGCTCGCCCACCTTACCTGCGTTTCCAGCAGCAAGGAAACGGTGCACCAGCGCATTGAAGACATGAAGGCCGCAGGCATCAAGAATGTAATGGCACTCCGCGGCGACTTGACCCCGGAACTCATCGAAAAGGGCCGCGACAACTGCGACTACCACTACGCCGTCGAACTTATCCGCGAACTCAAGGCCTCTGATGCCGACTTCTGCATTGGTGCCGCCTGCTACCCCGAAAAGCACCCCGAAAGTGCAAATCAGGCCGAAGACATCAAGCACCTTAAGGAAAAGGTCGATGCCGGCGCAGACTTTTTGACCACGCAGATGGTGTTCGACAACAACCTGTTCTTCAGCTTCCTCTACAAGCTGCGCGACGCAGGCGTCAACTGCCCGGTGCTCCCCGGTATTATGCCGATTACGAACGCCAACCAGGTGGAACGCGCCATCAAGCTTTCAGGTTCGTTCATGCCGCAGCGCTTTAAGTCGCTGGTCGACAAATTCGGTAGCGATCCCGAAGCCATGAAGCAAGCCGGCATCATTTACGCCAGCGACCAGATTATCGACCTGTACGCCAACGGCATCACGAACGTTCACGTGTATTCCATGAACAAGCCCGACGTTGCAGAAGGCATTCTCAAGAATGTCACTGCGATTTTGGGAAAGAATTTCGCCGGTTAATTTTTCGCGAAGTTAAAGAACAATCGTCTTTAGCCATTCGCGCATTTCATAGACATCAACATTCGCCCGCAATGACTTGTGGGCGATTCTTGCACCCGGAGCTGTCGCCATCTTTTTCGGATTGAGCGTCATGCCCACACGGCCGAGGTCTAGGCGGTCGGCGTCGTAGCAGGTATTGATGGTCGGATCATCGGTCTGATGTTCCTTGGTGTGGTAGAAGCAGGCGTGATACAGTTTGTCGAACTGTTCCTGCGAAATATCGAGGAGTCCCTTTTCGAAGCATTCCTTGGCAAAAGCGGCTCCACGTTCGCCATGTTCGCCATCATAGCCGTCATCTTCGCGCTTGCAGTCGTGAAAGAGAGCGAACAGTCGCACAACTGTCACGTCGGCACCTGTAATGGGTGCAAGAAGCAAGCCGTTGAATTCCACCTGCCGCCAATGAGAAAGTCCATGAATCGTCGAATCCACGATTCGATTGCTATAGACAAACTCTTGTAAGGCGGCAAAATCGATCATTTCCCGTAATGTTCCTTCAAGTCCATCAGGCATTGGAGTGCCTGGATCGGAGTCATTTCTTCGGGTTTCAGGCGGCGGATTTCTTCTTTAAGGAGCTGCGTGGATTCGTCGGGAGGCGCGAACAGGTCGACCTGCGGCTTTTCCATGAGCTTCTTGTGGGTAGCACCATCGCTCGGGTCAATCTTCTGCTTTTCGAGGCGCAAAAGAATCTTGCGTGCACGGCGCAGCACATTGTTCGGGAGGCCCGCCATTTCGGCCACGTGAATACCGTAGCTGGAGTCGCAGGCACCTTCGAGAATCTTGTGCAAGAAGATGAGTTTGTCGCCCTTTTCCTGAACGCCCACCTGGAAGTTTCCGGCGTGTTCAAGGCTTTCCACAAGGCCCGTGAGTTCGTGGTAGTGCGTTGCAAACAGCGTGATGGCAGCACGGGCCGGCTCATCGTGCAGAGTTTCTACAATCGCCCACGCAATCGAGAGGCCGTCAAAGGTACTGGTTCCGCGACCGATTTCGTCGAGGAGCACCAAGCTGTGCGAAGTTGCATTGCGCAAGATGTTCGCCGTTTCGATCATTTCGACCATGAACGTCGAAAGGCCGCGGCTCAAGCGGTCGCTTGCACCCACGCGCGTAAAGATGCGGTCCACCACGCCGATGCGGGCACTTTCCGCCGGCACAAAGCAGCCGATTTGCGCCATGAGCACAATGAGTCCCGTCTGGCGCAGGTAAGTTGATTTACCGGCCATGTTCGGGCCCGTAATGAGCATCAAGCGGGTCGCTTCGGGCGAAAGATTCACATCGTTCGGGATAAAGTCCAGGTCCGAATTGACCGCGACAATCACCGGATGGAAACCGCCCTTGATTTCGATGCCCGAGCCTTCGAAGACTTCGGGGCAAACGTAATTGTACTTGCGTGCGGCGCGGGCAAAGCTGTAAAGCGTATCCACGTGCGCAATCGCATTCGCGATTTCCTGCAGTTCGGCACGCCAGCTGTTCACGCGTTCGCGGAGTTCGCAGAAAATCTTGTATTCCAGCGCATGAATGTTGACTTCGGCGTTACTGATGATGGATTCGCATTCCTTCATCTCGGGCGTAATGTAGCGTTCGCCATTCACCGTCGTCTGCTTGCGAATGTATTCGTCGGGAATCGGGGCGGTCGCCTTCGCCATCTGCGCCTTGGTAATTTCGATATAGTAACCGAAAACGCGGTTGTAGCCAACCTTAAGGCTCGGGATTCCGAGGCGTTCACGTTCACGGACTTCAAGCGAGGCAATCCATTCGCGGCGTTCCTTGATGTCTTCGTTCATGGCATCGAGTTCCGCATTTGCACCCGCGCGAATCATGCCGCCCTCGCGAACAGTCAGCGGCAAGTCATCGTTAAATTGTGAAAGGAGCTCTTCGCCACGGCCACGGGCGGCAATGAGGGCCGCTCGCATCGGTTCAAAAATCGGCGAATTCAAACCTTCAAGCACATCGGCCACCTTAGAAGCCTGCGAAAGCGAACGGCCCATGCCCGCCAAATCGCGGGCATTCGCGCGGCCAGAGCCCACACGGCCCATCAGGCGTTCCATATCGAGAATCGAAGTCAACGATTCTTTCAATTCGTCTAGCGCGACCGGATTATTGACGAGTTCTTCGACAGCTTCTTCGCGTTCCTTGATGCGGTCCACCGAAATCAGCGGGTGGCTCACCCATTCCTTCAAGTTGCGCCCGCCCATCGCGGTCACCGTAAAGTCAAGCACGTAGCAAAGCGTGCTGCTGATGTCGTCGGCATTCAGCGGACGCACCAGCTCCAGGTTACGCAGCGTACTCGGATCAAGCGTCATGTAATCGTCAAGATTCAGAATCTCGAGCGTCGTAAAATGCGAAAGTTCGGACTTCTTCTGGTCCATCAGGTACTGGAGAAGCGCACCCGTCACCTGCGTTTCGACCACTCGCCCATCCAAGCCGAGACCGTCCAAAGCCTCGACCTTAAAGTGCGTAAACAGTACGTCCTTCGCGGAATCTTCACCGAACAGGAATGTCGGAAGTTCCGTCACCAGAATGTTTTCGGAACGAATCAAGTCCATCACACCGCTTGGAATCGAAGTTCCTTCGGGCACCACGACTTCCTTGGGCATACGGCGGCAGAATTCACATTCGAAAGCCTGCACCGAGCTCTTGCACGCGGCCAGGTAGCCCGTCGTCACGTCGGCAATCGCAAACGAAACCGAATCCTTTTCGGGAATAAACGCGCAAAGGTAATTCGCCTCTTTCGCATTCAGGTTCGACTCGTCCATCGCGGTACCGGCGCTGATAATTTCCACAATGTCGCGCTTGACGATACCCTTCGCGAGTTTCGGGTCTTCCACCTGTTCGCAAATGGCAATGCGGTAGCCCGCCGCCACCATCTTGGGCACGTAGCGGTCTGCGGCATGGTGCGGGAACCCGCACAAAGGTGTCGCACCCGAGGCGCCGTTATTGCGGCTCGTGAGCGTGAGTCCTAAAATCTTCGAGGCAATTACGGCATCGTCTTCGAAAAGTTCGAAGAAGTCGCCCATTCTAAAAAACAAGATGCAGCCGGGATTCTGTTTCTTGATCTCGTAATACTGCTGCATTAACGGGGTTACAGCCATTAGGCATCTCCCATCGACAATTCAACCTGGTCCGGATTTTCTTCGGGCTGCACCGGTTCTTCGGGGCTCACCGATTCGGGTTTAGCGTACTGCGGCACCAAGGCGCCGGCTTCCAAAAGTTCACTGAATTCGCGGAGTCTCGGCAAATCTTCCGGGATGCGGTTGATGCCGAAATACTTCATGAATTCCTGCGTGGTCACGTAGGTATAGGGGTTTCCGACCGTATCGGCACGGGAACCGAGAGCAATAAAGCCCTTGTCGAGGAGGTTACGGATCGGGCCGTCCACCGACGACACGCCACGCACCTGTTCAATCGCCGCCTTGGTAATCGGCTGCTGGTAAGCGATGACCGCCAAAGTTTCAAGCGCCGCCTGGCTCAAACGGCGGGCGTTTGCTTCGGGGAACAGCTTGCGCACCCACGGGTAATACTTGGCGCGGGTCCTAAAGCGGTAACCGCCCGCCTGTTCCACAATTTCAAACGGGGAATTAATCTTGTTCAGCGAATCGTTCGCCGCAATCAAAGCATCGGACACCAAGCGCGCATCCAAAAAATCACCCAGAATTTCACGCAGCTTCTTGAGCGTCACAATGTCAGGAGACGCAAACACGAGCGCCTGGATAATGCGGGCCAAATCCTCTTGGCTCTCGACTTTCGGGAGTTCCGCCGATTCTTCGGCCAAATCGTCCAAATTCTGATTTTCTTCCATACGCTTACCAAGATACAAATTTTCAGTTCAAGATCTACCAATAGATCCCGGCTCGGGGGCCGGGATGACATTCTAAGCTAGAACACGACCAAGTCGTTCTTATGAATCAGTTCGTCGGGAACGTTCTTGCCCAAGAGTTCATGAACCTGGGCGGTTTTCTTGCGGAGAACAAGCTTGAGCGTTTCGCTGTCGAACTTTGCGACACCGCGTGCCACGGCTTCGCCGTCTTGGCTCAAGACTTCAATCAGGTCGCCCTTGTCAAAGTGTTTCTTGACGGCGCATACGCCCACGGGGAGCAAGCTAGAATGCTTTTCGCGCAAAGCCTTCACGCCACCTTCGTCGACCACCACGGCACCGCGCGGAGTCGTCACGAAGCTGAGCCAGCGCTGACGGCTATTGAGCTTTTTCTTGGAGCCCACAAAGAGCGTGCCTTCGGCATTTTCAAAAATCACCTGGTGCGGCAACACCTTCATGCCACTCGCGAGGAAGGCGTTGCAACCGCTCTTGGTCACGTTACGAATGGCTTCCAGCTTGCTGCGCATACCACCGGTACTCACGGCAGAACCCGTTTCACCGGGCTTACCTGCAAGCGCCAAAACGGCAGGCGTAATTTCCGGCACAAAGCGGAGCAAACGGGCGTTCGGGTTCTTCTTCGGATTGTCATCGAAGAGTCCGTCTTCGTCCGTGAAAATCAAAAGCAAGTCCGCATCAAGGAAGAGTGCCACGTCGCTCGAAAGCTTGTCGTTATCGCCCACCTTGATTTCGGCGACGGCGAGCGAGTCGTTTTCGTTGATAATCGGAACAATCTTGCGGGCAAGCATCGCCTTGATGGTGTTCTGCAAATTCTTGTAGCGGTTGCGGTCGCGGAAGTCTTCGGCAGACAAAAGAATCTGACCCACGGAAAGCTGCATCCAGCGGAACATTTCGCGGTAGGCGTACATCAAGTCAATCTGACCCACGGCAGCGCAGGCCTGCTTTTCGGCAAGCACCGTCGGCTTTTCCTTGTAACCGAGCTGGCTCATGCCTGTTCCCACGGCACCGCTTGTGACAATCACAACTTCCTTGCCGGCTTCCATCAGGCGGGCGACGGAATCTGCGAGTTTCTGGATATAACGGGTGCAAACGCCGCCCTTTTCGGAGTCGACCAAAATACGCGAGCCGATTTTTACGACAATGCGACGGGATTCATCCAAGATATTTTTACGTAGTTCACTCATAAATTACCTACACACCAAAAGCCTGATTGCATCGAGGCGGAGTTGCGGGTTCGAAATTACTTTTTTCCATTCCTGGGCATTCTTGCGAAGCTGTTGCAGCTGGGTGTTGTTACCCGCCTTGCCACGCATGCTAAGCAAATGGTTCATACGCTGGTATTCCTGCTCGGCGCGGGCTTCGACAGCGGCAGCGGCCACTTCGGCAATTTCCTTTGCCTTGGCAGACACAATGCGGCGAGCGATGGCGAGGCCTTCTTTACCGAAATACTTGAGCGTCATGTTCACCGCAGCATTGCCCTGCGGAACAGGCACATCCTTGAAGCTTGCGGCTTTCAGTTCCGGAACCTTTTCGGTCAAGTCTTCACCTGTCGGGTTCACAAGCACGCTAATGTAGCGCGGGCCCGCAAGGTCCGACACGCCCCATTCTTCGGCCACCGAGAAGTCCACCGCAAAATTGTACTGCATCACCAGGCCGCGCATTCCGGAATTCTGCCAGATGTTGCAAGCCACAGCACCGTTGTCCAGCGAGGTTTCAAAGTCAATCACGCCCTGCGAAAGCGGGTGTTCCAAGCTCACAAAATCCACTTCGTCGTGCACCATGGCCACGTTGCGGTCAAAGGTCACAGTCAAGCTAGACGTATCGCAGAAGCGAGCATCTTCGTCGCCACCGCCCGAGCTTTCTTCAAAGTTTCCGACAGCCTGCGTCACGCGGCCACCGCCACCGGCGCCCGCCATGCCAACGCTTTCCGGCATACCAGGAATCGAGCCCGATTCCACCTGCGTACCCATGCTAATGATGTAGCAGCCCTTGATCTTACTCTTTTCGATTTCAAGACCGCGGTCCATCAGCGACGAGAACACGAGCGTTTCCAAATCCTTGTCGGCGTCAATCTTCAAGATGGCATCGGTGATTTCTTTAGCCTTCGCCGGATTGCGGGAGTTGAATTCCAGCAAGCGGTCACGGCCCTTTTCAATATTCTTGCGCATGGTGTCGCAGTCTTTCTTGACCTGCGGAATCACCGTATCCACAAAGTTCTGGAGCAATGCCTGCGGTTCGGCCAAAGCAGCAATCAGTTCGTCAGTGTACTTGAGGAACAGTTCGCCACCGCTCATCATCGGAGTACCGAAGGCGTTCAAGCCGTTGTGGTACCAACGGAACATGACTTCCTGGCCGGAGCCCTTCACATACGGCACGTGAATAATGATGTTTTCGGTCTGACCGATACGGTCCAAGCGGCCAATACGCTGTTCCACCAAAGCGGCATCGAGGGGCAAGTCGAACAGAATCAAATGGTGGGCAAACTGGAAGTTACGGCCTTCGGAACCGATTTCAGAAGCAATCAACAGGTTCGCGCCGTTTTCTCTGCTGAAGTTTGCAGCGGCCTTGTCGCGGGCCATAATCGTCATGTTCTCATGGAACATCGAGAAGGCGCCCTCGCCCATGTATTCGTTCAAAAGCGTTTCAAGAGCCTGAACCACCTGGATGGATTCACAAATCAGGAGCACCTTATCATTAGCGTGTTCCTTCAAGAATCCCTTAAGCCACACGTAGCGTTCGTCCAGCGCCCAGGCGTCGGAATAGCTCGTGCACAAGAGGCCGTTCTCCTGGATGTCGGTGGACATGTCCAAATCGTTTTCGGCAGCCACGTTCACCATGTCACGGTAATTCTTGTTCGGTTCCAACGGAATTTCGTCGAGCACGCGTTTCGGGAATCCGCCTACACCCTTACGGGTATTACGGAATACCACCGAGCCTGTACCCACGGCATCCACGATGCGGCGGATCCATTCGTCGGCAGGCATGCTCTTTGCGCTTTCCTGTTCAAGCCACGGACGGATAATCGACTTCTTCGGCACACATTCGTTCAAGTCGTCCCAGCTCATGGTCTCTCCGGGATCCGTCGGCAGCTTCGAAAGTTCATTCACCAGCTTGCGGTAGGCATCCTGGTCCTTGATAAAGCTGTTGTAGTCCGCAAAGCGCACAGGGTCGAGCATCTTGAGGCGGTTGAACTGCGATTCCGGATGGAACTGCAGCGGCGTACCCGTCAAAAGCAGCACACCCTTGGAACGCTGGATCACAGCATTCGCCAACAAGTACTCGTGGCTCGTGAATCCATCTTCGCAAACCAGGTGGTGCGCTTCGTCGATAATCACCATGTCCCAGGTAGTCTTGAGCAAGTCTTCGATCAGTGCGGGTTGCTTAATCAGGAAGTCAATCGAGCAGATGATGTCGTTTGCAAGACAGAAGGGATTCGGGCGGTCTTCGTCGTCCACGAACAGGCCCTTGATGTAGCCTTCATCCACCAGCGTAAAGAGGTGGTTGAAGCGGCGCTTCATCTCGACCAGCCACTGGTGCTTCAAAGTTTCGGGAACAATAATCAGGGTACGGGTGAGTCGCCCACGAGCCTTGAGCGCATGCCAAATCATGCCGGCTTCAATCGTCTTCCCGAGGCCCACTTCGTCAGAAAGCATCAGACGCGGAAGACTGGAGCTGTCGCAGGCACGGCTACACAAATAATACTGGTGCGGAATCATCGAGGTACGCGGGCCAATCATGCCACGCACCGGCGACGAAATCCACTTGCAAGAAAGTTCCATGGCCGATTCACGACGACCGAACTGAACACTGTTCGACACGCGATTTTCCATGAGAGCCTTGAACAAATCGGCCGGACGCGCAATCGAAATCTTGCCGCTCAGTTCAGATTCCTTCATCTGTCTGCCGGCGCGGCCCGTATAAACCAACAAGCCGTCCACTTCTTTCACCGATTCCACGGTAAAAGACATACCCTTTTCGCTCTTGGCGGTATCGCCCACCGAAAGTTCAAAGCGGTCCACAGGGGCACCCATGGAACGGTAGCAACGGACATCACTTACAGCAGGGAAAGAAATCTTCACAATACGGTCTTGCACCTCGGTCACAATGCCTAGGCCGAGAGCAGGTTCCGATTGACTTACATAGCGTTGGCCAATCTTGAAATTCATCATACCTCCGAAATGTAGCTTTTTTTCTAAATTATGGCTCATCATGATTTGGTACTACATAGACGAATCCGTTACGGACGGTGAACGACGCAAAGGTCCCTTTAATATCGACGAAATCAGGGACTTTGTAAAAGACGGCGTCATCAAGGACGAAACCCTGGTATGGCATTCAGGCATGGAAGCCTGGGTCGCCTGGAAAGATACCGAAGAATCCAAGGAAGTCCCGCTTTCCGAAGAAGAACAGATCAAGGCTGCCCTCGAAGCAATCATTGCCGAACACAACAAGGGCAAGCATTACGCCGGATTCTTTGTCCGCGCTATCGCCTACTTTATCGACAACGTTATTTTGTCTGCAACAGGCGTCTTGATTCTGATGATCATGAGCGCCGTTCAGGCGATTGACCTGAACGCCCTCGCCGACGCCATGAACGCCTACATTAACACGCCCACCTCCGAAGAGGCTTTGAACAATGTGATTGACGTTCCCGGCACGCACCTGTTCCTGATTATCTGGGGCATCGTGCAAGCCATTTACTTTATCGCATTTACGGCCATCAAGTCGGCGACTCCCGGCAAAATGCTCGTGAAGATCCATGTCGAAGTCGCCCACGGTGAGCCCATGAGCTGGGTGAGCGCCGCACTTCGCTTTATTGCAAGCCTGATTACGCAATGCACGCTCATGTTCTACGGCCTTGGCTACCTGATTGTATTCATCGACCCCAAGCGCCGCGCCCTCCACGACCACATCGCCCGCACAAGAGTTGTGCACGATAAAATCGCAGCGAAGAAGAAATAGCAATGATTTTGGAAAAAAAGCCGAATTGCAACCAAATTGATATTTTTTTAATTTTGAAGGCTGTGCTTATAAAGGAAATCAACAATTCTATTTAACACATTTGTTTTGTACGGTTCTTTTATATAAAATTCATGTCCTACACTCTCAATAAAAAAATTCTCATGATATATCTGTTTTTTTTCTAATACAGAATAAACATAAGAACTCCCAAAAAAAACTGGACTAGAAAACCATATGTTAAATACTGATGCAGCTGAGGCATATCCCGGTACAAATTGATTTTGGTTTCTAATTGAATCTAGATTTAGCATTTTGCCTTTTGTAAATGGAATGATTTTGTCGTTTGTTCCATGAACAAGTAAAACTGAGGCAGTTATGTTTTTCACACGCACACTATCTATAGTGCCACCCCATAATGAAATAATTCCACTTACCCGTTCTTCTTTTTCCATAGCCGCGTGCAATGCTAAAATAGCCCCTGAACTATTTCCGATAATGAAAATTTTGTTGGAGTCGATTTTGTATTCTTTTGCATGGGTCTTGAAATAATGTAATGCGTTTTGTAAGTCTTCAACGCCCCATTGGATAGCGCGTTTGAAATCAAGGCTATCTATAATCAATTGATTTTTAACATCCTTTAAAACAAGACCAATTCGATAATCTATAGATGCGACAACATAGCCTCGAGCAGCAAGTGAATCACAGTAACCAACAATTGGCTGAGTTTGATCATCCTTACTCCCAGAAACAAACGCTCCACCATGGACAACAATCACTAGTGGGCGGTTATTTGTTGTGTCACTTTTAGGCTGATACAAATCAAAAAGTAAATTCTCGTATGTTATTTCATTTGCATTTTGATAGAAATAGAGACTGGGAACATTGTCAGAAGAAGTTCTTAAACCGGTTACCAAAGATGTTATAAAATGTTTCTGGGATAGGCAAGGAACATTTGATGCGTAGATAAGATTTGATATTTTTTCAATTTCAAACGACGAATCCTTATATCGTTCGGCACAAATAGAGAACGACACAACGAACAAGGAAAAAAAAATAGTTCGTTTACGAATCATTCAAGTTTTCGGACTAGACGAATGCCTTTAAAGCCAATCCAACTGGAATTGTTTTTTTCGCTTTTTCGTCGGCATTTATATTTTCCTATAAATTCACACGCAGGACCAATATCAATATTCACATAATCGTATGCATTACAATTATAATTTATACCAACAACATTATTTATTCCTTTTTCAAGATATAACTCTTCCGCATTTCCATAAACATCATATAATCCGTATTGATTTGGCTGATGCATTTTTACAGGATAAACACCCCATTCATCTGTACCACATTTGACATTCATATATCTTGCTAGCAAGGCTTTATCTGGAGCGTCCCCCCAAGAAAATACAGAGGATTGACCTCCCAACTGCAAAACTTTTAATTCCATTTTCATTGGCATCCGATATCCATTTGCCGATGTATCAAAAACATCTATATATTTATCGAATTTATTATGTTTGTATAAATTTTGAAGTTTATTCACAGAATCTGCAGATTTTGTTATAAAGACACTTTGTAGCCCATCAATTTCAGATCTCCATTGAAGATAGTTATACACATCCGCATCTACCTCAAGAGGATAATTTTGCAAACGCGAGGAATCTTTTTCGGGATAATAGTCAAAATCAATTTTAAGTGGATTTTGGCTTTTTCCTTTTTTTAGCCAAAGAGCATCCTTTATTCGAAATTCTGTTTTATCAACGATTAAATCCTGATTTAACTGAATCACTTTAAATTTTGCATCTTTGTTAGGACGGCCGTTAAACTGTTTAGCCTTATCATCCCATATTTTGAAATTTTTGTTTGCTAATTCGACAATAGTTTGATTTACTAAAATCCAACTAGAATCAGCTTCTGTAAGGTCGTTTGGATTGCGTGAGTATAAAACAAGAATACTTCTAGTAAAAGGGGATCCCTCTACATAAACACAATTTTTAGAATCAACATGAGCGGTTCCATAAACAATCCAAACACCGTTGTTCGAATTGAAACCTTTTTCAGGGCAAAGTTTAACGCCCTGATTCCAGTCTACTTCATACCAACGTTTTTTTCCTTTTATTTTTCTTGGCGCAATTTTAGGATAATGCGATTTATTTGAACCAACGTTATTTTCTTCTGATGCTATATAGTATATTTTTTTACCATTTTGAGAAATAAAATCTTTGAAAGACGCAACATTTTGTCCCCGTTCAATACAATTTCCCAAAGCATCAAAAACACATAATTTTGACGCGCTTGATGTAGTTGTTAAAAGTAATAACAATAGAGAAAAAAAGATCTTCATATATTCTCCTTAAAATGGGTAAGCACATTTTGATATGTCATGAAGGCAATCCCACTGATACTCCGCTTTGTCAAATGATTCAGATTGATCATTTTCTCTAGCCTTCACCTCAGAAAAACGTAGGTGTTGTCCAGCATTCGCTTCATCGAAATAATTCATTAGATTTCCTTCAAATTCTATATCGCTTAAATTGAGTAAATGCCCCATTTCATGTAACATAACAATATTGTCATTTTCGCGAGCAAATGCAACTAAACCGCTTCCCACATTTTTTGTTGTTGCTCTTGAGGTTGTAGAAATATGTCTAGTCCATATCATTTTATCATCTTTATCACTGGGATCATAAAAGATATGACAATCAGGATCTATTTCAGAAAGGTCAAAAGACCATTCACTGTCATTAAATGTGTTTGATATTTCCCAAGCACCTTCAGCCTTATTATATCTAATTTTCCTCTGATTAACATTATCATCAAATCTACAATTTATTCCTTTTTGAGAATTTATCGTTCCGATATAATATTCGGTACCATGAACTCTATCGGGAAAAGAGATTAATTCAGTATAACAAGGATTTTTGCTCACATCAAAAGTCCAGTAGCGAACACCATATTTTCCAATCCAAACCATTGCACGACCGGGATTGCCAACAAAATTATCTGAAAACAAGGTGCTATTGATATAATTTTTTATAATATCTATATCATCGGGAATATTATTATAACAGGGACTTCCTATTTTGCCCGCTCCTATAAAAAATAAATCTTCTCGATTAGGTATATCAGAGTAATCATAATTTTCATTAACATCTTTACGGTTGAAAATTTTTTCCGTCAAACTTATATTTACAACACCTTGATGAAAAACTTCATTTGCGCGATCCTCAAAAGAAGCGCTTGCTGATCCTCCATAATGAATATCATATATTTCAAAACGTTCCATTTGATATGGATGTAGCTGAAGAACTGCTAGTAAAGACGGAGGATTATTGTCATAAGCAGATTTACAAATTCCCAGTTGACTGTAGTAGTTATTGTATTTTTTCACACTTATTTTACCACACATCTTTTGCAAATTATTTACTTCATCTTCATTTATAACGCATTCATCGTCTAATCCTATTGGACCTAAATTCATATTATTATTTGAGAGATTTTCATTCTGAGGATCACATATATAAAACGTCTCATCACCAGTGAAATCATTTTCCTCCCACTGAATATACCATTCGGCATAGCCATCCCCATCGTATTCAAATGAAATGTGAGCAGGATTGCGTTTGTCAGAACCACTACTATTTTCAAACCCCCATTGGTGATCAGCATCTTTATAAAAGCCTATTTTGGAATGAGCAAAACTAGAAGATTGATCATTTCGATCGAAATCTTCTATTTCCTCTAAATATACGACTTCAGCTTTCCCGGCATCTGTTGACGAAGATCCTCCACAGGAAACCATAAAAACTAGAACAAGTAAACAAATATATTTTTTCACCATGAAACAACTGTACCTTTTAAATAATCATTTTCTTTTATTATTGGAACAACTTGAACATCTGCATATACACCACTCTTTTCATAATTACTCGTAAAAATCAAGAATCGGCCATGTTTTACAGGATTATAATCTTTTTCTATAGGATTTTTAATAATTGTCTGAAAATAAGCAAAACCTTCACTTTCCTCAACTTTAAAAAACGGAATAATTATAGAAGGAATATCGTAAGCGGAACCATCTTCAGACATTAAAGTAAATTCTATCTCTATTCTATTTATATCTTTGACTTTTGATACAGGCACTTTTTTTCTGAATGCTCTTCCATATTTTCCGTTTCCTTTCTCAAAAATATCATATATATCACCTAATGTTTTAAAAACAGGATACCGGACTGATGTTGATCTAAACTTTCCGTAAACAAATTGGCCTAAGACATAGTCTCCATTCAAGTCATACCATGCATAAGCACCTAAATCAATTTTGGGGGATCTTATAATATTTAATATATCAGCATCAAGAACAAAATCATCTTTTACCCCAGAACCAATCGCGGGAGATACATCTTGCAAAGTCAATCCAGCAGTCATGCTCATGAAATCATTATCTCCACCAGGATTGCTTTCATCAGCAAACATCGGATCCTCGACAAGATTACCTTCTCCGCTATAATTGGTTTCTACAATAGAATGATGTATTGATAGAGATGGAGACAATTCCTTTTTGCATTTTTCTAGAGAACAGGATGCCTTGATGTTTTTCCATAAGATTGAATTGTAAATTTGACCAGTCGCATTGCCACCAATAGCCGAAAAGCCCTGTTTTCCGTTGTTATCAAAAATAGTCGCATTGCTGACCTTTATTGTTCCCTTTTGAGCAAACCATGCTCCGCCTTCTCCATCAGATTCGTTCTGGCTAAATATCGCATTCTGAACAAAAGCATTGCCGCTTGAATAAGAAGCACCACCATTGCCAACAGCTATATTTTTTTCAAATATGACATCCTGCATTTTTAACAAGCCCTCATTATATACGGCACCACCATTGCCTTTAGATATACTATTTTTAAAGTGAACATTGTATATTTCAAGGGTACCGGTAGAAAACAGAGTTCCTCCATCCATATCAGACTTGTGAGCAGATAAAAGCAAGTTTTTCAATTTAAGATGCAGGGATTCCGAAGCAATCGCACCACCGCTACTTTTATTATATCCATTTCCAATCCAAAATCCTGTTAGCGAACGCGGAGATTTTCCGTATATCTGTATATGCGAAGATTCTCCTAGGAATATCGTTGGCATACTAGACGCAGAAGCCAAATCCCAAACATTTCCCGTATATCCCACAAGTTCAAAGCCAACATTCCAAGGAACGATTCCATCAGTATAGTTTTGTGTTACGTCCCATATTCCACCAACCATATTGATTTCGCGGCCTGTCGCCTTGGCCGTTTCGAGAACGGTCGCAAAGTCTCCCACAGCAGTCGTTGCGGTTGCGCCGTCACAGCCCTGTTTGCACTGGGTTTGCGGATTCCAGTAGATACGGTAATTTGCACTTTTAGCAAAGTTGAATACATAACTACTTCTGAACGCTTCGGCAGGGAAACCTGAAATCATATTTCTGGTAAGCGATATGGTTGCGGTTTCATTAGAAGACGGAAGACCAATTATTGTTGATGTTTCTCCGTTTACCTTAAATTGGGCGTTGTCCGCATAAATGAACATTTCAATTGCAGATGTGGAAAGCGGTAGCTGAGAAACATAGCGGAATACTCCTGGTTCAAAGAACGGCCCGAAATGTTCCTCACTGTGAGAGATTTCAGTCGCACGAGGTTCTTGTGAAACCGTTGATTGCGGCTCTATCTGGAATTTGCTGGCGTACACGGCGCCGACAAGGTGCGAACGCGACGGAATGCGAACAAACGCAACCGGAGCGACAAACTTTCCAAAATACAGGCCGTCCGTTCCCATATCAACGTTTTCGCCGGCAACATTCCACAAAATTTCGCTAGGATTCCCTCCCGTAATGGAGAACGTATTTCGGTCGCCAAAGCGAACATTTTCCAAAACATTAATTGTAATTGGGCCGGAAGTCAAGTCAAATGCAAACTCAGCATCAGGTTCAGTAAAAACATTTTGAAATGTGTAAGAACCCGAGGTCAAATGAACCTTAGACCTTGCATTGGCGTAAAAGGCTCCATAATTATTCGGTAAAAGAGTAACATCCTGGTCAAGTCCAACGGAGATTGGAGTTATCCCTGCAACGATGTTCGGAATGCCGACAACCGGTTTTGAAAGGACTGCTACACTCTTTGTCTTGGCAACAACACCGTTCTGTTCCTCACATTGGCTAGTATAATGCAAATCACCGCTAATATTCGCCCGTTCACGTAAGAAACAATGGTTCGAAGCATCGACATTGCCGTAAATCTTGGAATCCGCGCCCAATTCAAGATTTTGTCCAAATACATCGCCCAAAGACATGGAATAGTCACGGAAATCGACCATGTCAGCAACGACCACATACCCCCAATCACTTGCCGATGCCGCATAAGAATTATTTCCACCTAGATTTTGATTAGAGCCGCAATCAATGCAATTCAGGCTGACATCAGATAGATAAACTATCCCAGAGTTTTTTCCAAGATTGAATTCAAATCGAGCATTGCTGACATTGCCCGAACGCATCGTGAAAGTCTTTGTTACGGTTCGTCCGTTTACACTCGCTGCCACTTCACCAAATTCAGCAAAGGCATCATAAGGGAAACCATCACGTCCAATGCGAACCTCTACATAGCGACGAGCACCAACGCCCTGTAGGAAAAACTTGACTTCATACGTCTTGCCAGCTAGTAACTCAATATTGTCACGAGTCAATTGAACATGCCAATAATCAGAACCACCATCAGCAACTGAAATAAGCCCTTCATTAAAGGTTGCATAAGCACCTTCGTAATTTGCAAGATTCCATTCAGAATACGGAAAATCCAGTGCAAATGCGAACTTTAAAGACAACAATAAAGCTATAAAGCTATAAGAAAACAGCCGTTTCAAAAAAGCTCCTTAAAATAATTTGTCCAAAAATACATTTTCTTCTTTTTATAGTCAACAAAAAAAATCTTTCCATATGAAAAAACTCTTTAACCTAATTTTAGCCAGCATATTTCCCTCATTAGTAAACATCATTTCTTTTTTTTTCTATAATTCAGCTTGAAAAATTTTTCAAGCTGTTTTACTATGTACCAGTTTATTGTACCTCAGGTTAAAAAGCCGCTCGACGGCGAAGTTGAAATTTCCGGCGCCAAGAACGCAGTCCTTGCCGTAATGGCAGCAGCCCTCTTGGCCGACGGCGTCTCCGAAATCACGAACGTCCCGCACCTCAAAGACATGAAGACCATGTCCGATGTGCTGCGCGTGATTGGTTGCCACATCGGTGGCGAAGCCCACACCTTAAGAATCGACACCCGTGGTGCCGACCATCTGGAAGCCCCTTACGAACTCGTGAAGACCATGCGCGCAAGCTTCTATGTGCTCGGTCCTCTGGTAGCACGCTTTGGCCGCTGCCGCGTGTCTCTCCCGGGCGGTTGCGCTTGGGGCCCGCGCCCTGTGGACTTGCACCTGAAAGGCCTCGAAGCCCTGGGCGCCAAGATTACCGTGACTCACGGCTACGTAGAAGCCACTTGCGACGGACGCCTCCCCGGCGGTACATTCCATTTCCCGATTTCCAGCGTGGGCGCTACAGTGAACGTGCTGATGGCCGCAACGCTTGCCAAGGGCACGAGCGTGTTGCAGAATGCAGCCCTCGAGCCCGAAATCGATAACCTCGTCGATTACCTCATCGGCATGGGCGCCAAGATTCAGGGTCGCGGCACGCGCACCCTTACGGTGCAGGGCGTAGAAGCTCTACGCCCGGGTAATGGCGTCACCATTCCCGACCGTATCGAAGCAGGCACCTACCTTTGTGGTGCCGCCATTACGCGTGGCCGCGTGAAGGTCACCAAGATTATCCCCGAACACATCGCCTCGACACTCGATGCCTTCCGCGACATGAACTGCAAGGTATCTGTCGGCCCTGACTGGGCCGAAGTTGACGCCCGCAACGTGGAACTCAAGCCGATTACGATTCAAACGCTCCCGTTCCCGGGCTACCCCACCGACATGCAGGCGCCGCTTATGGCAACGCTCCTCTCGGTTCCGGGCAACAGCGTGATTCAAGATACCGTCTATAACGACCGCTTTAAGCATGTGGCCGAAATGGAACGCCTCGGCGCAAGCATTACGCTCAGCGGCAACACCGCCACCATCAAGGGAGGCCTCCCGCTGGAAGGAGCCGACGTGATGGGCTCCGACCTGCGCGCCTCTGCAGCGCTCGTCCTCGCCGCGTTAATCGCCGAAGGTGAAACCAAGATTAGCCGCATTTACCACCTGGACCGCGGTTACGAAGACTTCGAAGCCAAAATGGCAACCCTCGGTGCCGAAGTCAAGCGCGTCATCATTGACGCCGACGAGCCGTAAACAAGGCGATAAGACGCCGCTGCGCGGCTACAGACATTAAAGAAAAAACTCCGGCGAATCAATCGTCAGAGTTTTCTTTTTTAAGATTTTCGAACTATTACAGTGCAGCTTCCGTAGATTCAGCAGTTGCGCTGGCAGTCGGTTCCGGAGCGCTTTCTTCCGCAGGCTTTACGCGAGAAGTCGGCTTGACCGGTTCACGAACCACAGGCACGCATCTTTCCACAGCTTCACCGGCAGATTTCTTGTCTTCTTTTTCCAAGATTTCCTGCAACATTTCAGCAGCCTGTTCGAATTCGGCAGACTTTTCGCAAGACTTGGTCGAAAGGATCTTCTGCAGGTACTGCTTCTGCATGTTGATGTCGCATTCTTCGCCATAAAGGCCCGAAAGCTTGAACAATGCGGGGCAGGTCTTCTGGCCGTCGGGGAAGGCTTCCGACATGCGGGCAAAGACCTTTTTCGCCTTGTCAACCTGAGCCACATCAATCAGGCAGAGCGCCATCCAGTAAAGCGAATTCTCGGCGAGTTCGCCTTCTTTCATTTGTTCATAAACCTGTTTGAAACCACTGTAAGCCAGCTTGAATTCACCGCGATGGTAATCGGAGCGGGCCGTATTGAACATCGCTTCGGCTTCCACCAGCTTTTCGGCTTCGCGTTCCAGGCTATCCATGGAGACCGGTGCAGCAGGTGCACCGCTCACGACCACCTTCTTCGCCAAGATCTTATCGGACTTGCCGAGCAACATATCCAAGCGGTAGATGATTTCTTCTTGCCTGGAATCGTTACGTTCGGACTCGTCTGCAACGCGGCGAGAAAGCATAGTGATTTCAGCTTGCATGCGCTTTTGCGCAAGCGCAGCCGCATCCAGCTCAGCACGCAGAGAATCGTTTTGAGCCTGAAGCTGTACCGCCACAGAATCAAGGTTGGCCTGAACTTCTGCGCCGACAGCCTTCATTTCCTGTGTACGGAGAACCGTCATCTGGCTACAACCCGTCAGGGCTGCGACCATAAGCAAGGGAAATACGATGTTCAATTTTTTGTTTTTCATATAACAAGTTCTTTTTAATTATCCGCAAAATTCCTCGCCTGCATCAACAGGCAAGACGAGGACGAAATTTAAAGAATCTTATTCCTTGATGTTCACGCGGAAGTTGGCGCGACGGTTCTGGGAATAGGCTTCTTCGGTTGCACCTTCAACCTTCGGAGCTTCCTTACCGTAGCTCACCGATTCCATGCGCTTGGCGTCAATGCCGTAAGCAACGAGGAATTCCTTCACCTTCATGGCACGCTTTGCACCGAGAGTAAAGTTATAGTCTTCGGTACCGCGAGCATCGGTGTGGCCTTCGATCGTAATCGTGAAGCGTTCTTCCTTGATCAGGAGTTCACCCACCTGGGCAAGGAGTTCCTTAGCCTTTTCGGTGAGTTCAGAACGGTCAAAGTCAAAGTACACATCTTCGCTCATGATCTGGTTAATCAAGGCTTCGAGACGGGCGCGTTCGGCTTCGAGGCGAGCGCGTTCGGCAGCCAAGCGTTCGGCTTCGAGGCGAGCCTGTTCGGCAGCCAGGGAATCTGCATTGGGTTCAGCAGCCGGAGCAACAGCGGCAGGAGCCGGAGCAGCTTCCGGTTCGGTCTGAGGCTGCTGCTTCTTGGCGCAAGCGACAAGGCAGAGGGCTGCGGCAGATGCCACTACAGCGAGTTTAACAAAGTTCTTCATTTTTTACCTTCCTTTTTTGGTTGTTTAAAATCGTCATAGAAGAAGGACCAAGTGGGCGAAGTGTTTTCACCGGAATTGGTGATTCGCGTAACGTTGGAACCGTCTTTTCTCATAATGTAAATCTGGTACGAACCGCTACGGTTGCTCGCAAAGGCAATCAGCTTGCCATCGGGTGACCATGTCGGATGTTCGTTGTTACCGGCGTTACTCGTGAGCTGCACGATGTCAGAACCGTCGAGGGCGCAGGTGTAAATGTTCATGTGGCCAGCATCCATCGAGGTGTAGGCGATGCGGTCGCCTTCGGGCGACCAGGCGGCGCGTTCATTGTAGCGGCCCATAAAGGTCACGCGACGCAAATCGGAGCCATCCTTGCCCATCGCAAAAATCTGCGGGCCACCGCCACGGTCGCTCGTAAAGAGCACTTCCGATGCATACGGGCTCCAAGCCGGGCTCGTCTGGTTGGACTTGAGGTAAGCAAACTTTTTAGCCCTTCCCGTAGAAGGATCACCGATATACAAATCCGTCTTGCCGTCCACCGTGCTCGAGAACAAGAGCTCGCCAGTCTTCGGGTTCACAGCCGGGCTATAAGTCTGTTCCAACTGCGGGAACACCGACTTTTCAACACCGCCAAAAGTCTTGGAATAAAGCTTCGGACGATGCGTCTTGAAATTCACATAGTAAAGGCCAGCGTTTCCCTTCATCCAAACAGGCATCATGCTAATAGTCGTATCGCGGGTAATCTGGCTGCGATGAAATCCGTCATAGTCAGACACCACCACCTGCTTGACGCCATCCATCTTGGACACATAAGCAAGCTTGGTAGAAGCGACACCGCGTTCGCCCCACAAACGGTAAATCACCTGGTCAAAGAACTGGTGCAAGGCACGGCGCATATCCTTCTGTTCCACCGTGTAAGATTCACCAAGCATCACATCCTTGGTCTGCGAAGCATACAGGAAGCATTCAACCTTCAGCATCTTGCCGACAGGCGTTACCTTGCCCGTAATGTAGTGTTTGGCATGGGCCTTGCTGAATTTCGGCAAGTCAAACTTGTCCGAGGAAATCACGTCGAAGCGGCCAGAAAGGTTTGCATCGCGGGTCACGATGAGGTGCGGTTTTTCCTCGATCCAGTCAATGGACTTCTTTTCTGCAAAGGGAACAACGCCAATGGGCATCGTCTTGAAGACAGAAATACCCACGTCAACGGCAATCGTATCGATGGTTGCATGCGATGTCACCGGCAGCATGGCCAGCGCAAAGGCAGCAACGCTTACAAGAAATCTCATTTTTTCCATTCTAATCCACTCGTTTGTTCAATATAATACAATTTTTCGCTACCCCAGACCACAACCACCTTAATTTGGCGTGAAATTAAAGTGAAGCACCAATGACGGGGCTCTAAAATTGGGCGGAAGTTCCGGAACCTTCGAAATCTGCACAGCGCGCACCGACAAGTGATCCCAAGTCTTATTACCGGAACTGCGCTTGAGGGTAATCGCCGTAATGCCACCAAAGCGGTCCACCGTAAACTGCACCGTGGTCTTTACGTCGCGGCGCACGTTCAAGTTCGAGGGCGGATTAAAATTGCTCATAATAATTTGTTTTAAACGTTCCAGATAAACTTGCATCAGCGGGTCCATATCCACAGAACCCACCGGATTCAAGCTCGGCGCTTCAACAGCGGTCGGCAAATCCAGATCGTCCACTTCAAAGTCATCCTGCGGTTCCGGCTCTGGTTCCGGTTCCGGCTGCGGTTCTTCCACCGGCTCCGGTTCGGGCGGTTTGTCCTCTACCTTGGGTTCCGGCGGCAACTGCTGATCGACCTTCGGCTTCGGTTCCGGCTTAGGCTTGGGATCCTGCGGCTTAGGTTCGGGTTTGGGTTCCACCGGCTTGGGGCGGGGCGGCTGCGGACGGGGCTGAACAGCCTGTTGAACCTGCACCATTTCGAACACGGGAATGGGTTCAGGTTCATGCTTGAAATTCACAAAATGGAACGCAATGCAAATGCCTGCAATCAGCAAATGGAAAACCACCGCACACACGATGATTTTTACCATCATTCCGTCATCGTTAGACGAAAAATACTGGATGTTTCTCTCTGCGCTCACCTATTTCTTCCCTGGTCTTTCCTTGGGATTCATTGTCAAGAAACCGAGTTTTGTTACTCCGAGCTTTTGTACCTGAGTCACCACCTTCATCACCAGGCCGTAGTTCACAGACTCGTCGGCATTGATGACCACCGCCATCTCGCCGTTCCAGAGCGACTTGAACACGTTGTTGAAACTCGCGAAATCTACCATCATATCAGCGATATAGAGTTCCTCGTTTTTAGTGATCGAAACCTTCAAAAGCTTTTCTTGTTCCATGGTCGGGGCTTCGGCCTTAGGCAAATCCACCTTGACACCCTGGCTCATGAGAGGCGCAGAAATGATGAACACGATAAGGATGGCGAACACGATATCGATCATGTTCGTCAGGTTCATCTCCTGCTTAAGTTCTTTTCCGCGACTGCGCTTCACTATGCCTCCTAGCCGGCCACTTCTTCAAGGGCGAGCAAGTCACCGCGCTTAAAGAGACTGAGCACCTGGGAGCCAAAGTTGAAATACGAGATTTCGTTCTGACCGTTACGGGCAGTGAAGTAGTTATAACCGGCAGAAGCAGGGATTGCAACCACAAGGCCTGCCACCGTCGTAATCAAAGCCATAGCAATACCCGGAGCGACCACGGTAAGGTCTGCAGAGCCGTGCTGGCCAATCTGGAAGAAGGCAACCATGATTCCCCACACCGTGCCCAAGAGTCCGAAGAACGGAGAGAGGTTGGAACACGTGGCCAAGAAGCCGAGGTAGCGGTCTTCGGTGAGGCGCAGGCCTTCAATCGAGCGCTGGATGGTATCTTCCAGAAGCGATGCGCGGTGCTGGATAGAGTCGTAGCTCACGAAATTACTGAACTTGGAAGCTTCCTTCAGCACTTCGGTAGTCAAGCTGCGGAGCGCACTGTCGTCGGCAGTTTCGCAGAGTCCCTGCAATTCCACGAACTGACGCACATTCACGAACTCGCGGAAGAACACGACGTTTGCGCGCTGGTTTTTCATATTCACGATGTACTTTACGATGATAATGCCCCACGAACCGAGCGACATGACCGCCAAAATGCCCAAAATTACAATCGTCGTAATATCGGACTGCGTAAGCATCTGGAGTAAAGGTACCGAATTATTCAAAATCACCTCCCGTAAGCCGGAAAAGACTCGTATCTTGTTGTTTGGCAACAATATAGCAAACACCGGATACAAAAATTCCGGGACTTAGGTAAAATTTGCAACAATATCGTAAGAAATAAAAGTTTACAAAAAAGGGGCCTACAGATCCAGTTCGGTTTGTAAACTCTTGGGGTGAAAGCTTTTACGATGTTCCGGGGTCATGCCCTGGCGGCGGATAGCTTCAAGATGAGCCTTGGTTCCGTAACCGGCATGTTTATCGAAACCGTATCCGGGGAACTTCTTTTCGAGGTCGTCCATGTAGCGGTCACGGAAGACTTTTGCCAAAATCGAGGCCGCCGAGATACTCGCAATGCGGCCATCACCCTTGACCACGGGAATCTGCATTTCTTCGGGGATTCCGTGAATCTTGAGATTGCCGTCGACGGCGATAAGAACTCGCACCGTTTTGTCATCCTGAGCGGAGAGCCCCTGGCTCGTAGTCGAAGGATCTCTACTAATGTTGAGACTCCCTTTCTTAAAGATCGGGATTTGAGGGGCGGATTCATGCAAGCCGGGCATGCCGAGGGCCTGCAGGGCGCGGCGCATGGCCAGAAAGTCCGCTTCCAGAATATTCATGCGGTCAATTTCTTCGACCGAGGCGCTTGCCACGGCAAAGCAGGCACAGGCATCTTGCACGTCCTGGTACATAGCTTCGCGCTTTACGCGCGTGAGTTTCTTGGAATCGTTGAGTGTCAGGAGTGCGTCGGGAGCCTTAAGGACGGCAGCACATGCCACAACCGGACCAGCCAGCGGACCACGGCCGACTTCATCGATACCGACCACGATCGCGTTCTCCCCCGCTTGCGCGGCGAACTTGCGCATGGCGACTTCGCCATCGACCGGGGCTTCGATTCCTTCGAGAAATGCCGGGACTTTGAATTTCATGAGTTACACGCCAATTTGAGCGGCATATTCCTTAATCGTCTTCCAGTAGAGGGCGTGTTCCTGCACCAGCACGCGAGCAGCGAGCGTTTCCGGCGTGTCAGCAGCTTCAACAGGCACGCGGGTCTGCGCCAAGATTCGCCCTTGGTCGATTTCTTCACTCACCAAGTGAACCGTCGGGCCCGACTCCTTTTCGTTGGCGGCGATTACGGCCTCATGCACGTGAATTCCCCAGAAGCCCTTGCCGCCATACTTGGGCAAAAGCGACGGGTGAATGTTCAAGATGCGGTCCGGGAGCCTTTTAATGAGGCTTACCGGCAAGGCCTTCATGTAACCCGCCAAAATCAACAAATCAATATCGTAGCGATCGATGACTTCTAAAAGTGCGGCTTCGTAGGCCGCTGCATCGGGGTGCGTTTTACCCGAAATGTGGTATACGGGAATCCCGTAAGACTCCGCGTGCGAAACAGCCCCACAACCACCGTTGTTGGTTATCAGGAACTTGCATTGGGCTTCGAGGTCGCCCTCGCCTATACGGTCAATTATTGCTTTAAAGTTGCTTCCACCACCGGAAGCCATGACGCCGATTTTAAACATGGCGCCAAAGATAGAAAAATAATCAAGGATTGTTTGAACCTAGCAGATATTCATCAGGACCAATCCAACTGCCCAGAAGGCAAGCAGATAGTTCACGATGAAGTGCCAGAAGATGTGCGTTCTTTCAGAACTCGTCAAAACATGTCTCTTAACCATGCCCCTAATTTAGATACAAACTATACATAATTAAAGAGACGAAAATCACAATGCGATTTTCGTCACACATACAGACCGCTCGGCTCTATTTTTACAACAAGAATACGATATCGCCTCGCTCTCGCATTCACGCCTCGTTAATACGAGGCGTTTAATGCTCACAGACAGACCACTCGGCTCTATTTTTACAACAAGAATATGATATCGCCTCGCTCTCGTAACCACGACTTGTTAATACAAGGCGCTCGTTGCTCACAAGACTACATAAAACTTACAGCGATTACTTTGTCTTTTCTTCGATTTTCACGACCGGTTCGTCGAGCATTTTTTCGGCGATAACTTCCGGCGTTTCTTCGGCCACGGCAGCGTTCGATTCTTCGGGCATCCACGGCTTATCGAGGCTCTTTTCCCAAGAAACGGTAGGCGCCTGCGGCATTTCGTGCGAGGTATCCACAATCGGAAGGCCCAAGAGTTCGCGGGCACGGTTGAGGGCAGCATCGATATTGCCGAGGGCGTTTTCTTCGCCAAGCTGCTTGAGGACGCCTGCACGGGTAAGTGCCACCACCGGCTGGGCATGCACGCCACTGAGCAACAGCTGCGTACCTTCGCGGTTGCAACGGTTCAGCAAATCTTCAATCATCTGGATACCGGCGGCATCGATGCTAGACACGCTACGCATGCGCAAAATAAGAATCTTCGGCTTGTCGGAGATGCGTGCCATGGTATCTTTAAACTTGTCGACCGCACCAAAGAAGAGCGAACCGGCAAGTTCGTACACGGCAACGCCCTTCGGCACCTGGCGGCTAAGTTCGTTATGGGCAGCTTCTTCGTCGTCTTCTTTAAGGGCTTCGGTCACCGTTTCCACTTCGGCAACGTCGCTCATGCGCTTAATGAAGAGCACTGCAGCCAAAAGCACGCCCACTTCGATTGCGACCGTCAGGTCGATAATCACGGTCAAGAAGAAGGCCACGAGCATCACAGCCACATCGCTCTTGGGGGCCTTGAACATCTTGATAAAGCTGCGGTAACCGCACATGTTGAATGCGACCTGGAAAAGCACGGCGGCAAGCGCTGCCATCGGAATCATTTCGGCGTACTTCCCGAGCACAAGCATAATGAGGAGCAAAACAACCGCGTGTACCAAGCCAGAAATCGGGCTCACGGCACCGTTACGGATGTTCGTTGCCGTACGGGCAATGGCACCGGTCGCCGGAATACCACCAAACATCGGAGACAACACATTGGCAACACCCTGGCCGAAAAGTTCGGTATTCGAACGGTGCTTGGTCGAGGTCATACCGTCGGCCACCACGGCAGACAAAAGGGATTCAATGGCACCGAGAATGGCAATGGTCAAAGCCGGCTGGAACACCTTCTGCATCATTTCAAGGCTAATGTTTGGCAGGTGCGGAACCGGGAAACCACTCGGAATGTGATTCTTCATGCCAATGGTCACCACGCCGTGACCCGTAATCGGATCATCCCAGCCCAAGACCTTCACCATAACAGTCGCCACGATAATGGCAATCAGGGAGCCCGGCACCTTCGTGGTAATCTTCGGCCACAGAATGCAAACGGCCAAAGCCACAAGGCCCACAATCACAGCATAAATATTAACAGTATCAAGCGAAGAGGCGTAAAGCTTGATTTTACCCACGGCATCGGCCGGATCCTTGGAAAGGAAACGGAGCCCAAAGAAGTTCGGCACCTGGCCAAGAGCAATAATAATAGCGATACCGGCGGTAAAGCCCACAGTAACCGGATACGGGATAAACTTGATAATCGCGCCAAATTTGGCCAAGCCAAAGATAATCAGCAAGATACCGGCCAAAAGGGTGGCCGAAGCAAGGCCATCGTAACCGTACTGGCTCACGATGCCGTAAACAATCACAATAAAAGCTCCCGTCGGGCCGCCAATCTGGAAGCGGGAACCGCCCAACAGCGAAATAGTAAAGCCAGCGATAATGGCCGTATAAAGGCCCTGTTCCGGACCCACACCCGAAGCGATAGCAAACGCAATGGCAAGCGGAAGCGCCAGAATGCCCACAATCAGGCCCGACATGAGGTCGCTTACGAAGTTCTTTTTGTCGTAGCCCCTGCGAATCGTGCGGAACAATTCAGGAGTAACGGTCGTCTTGACTCCAGCAAGGAAATTCTTGACGGAATCTTTGGCGTTTATATTGGACATGGGGGTTCTCCAATCTTAGGAACGCGGCCAAATTTAGGAAAATTTACACCCTTTGTTAAGGGTAAAAAAAAGCAACCAAATAATTTTCTATCTTTACGCCCGAAAATTCAACCTAAACCCCCAAGAGACTATGCTTTTCAATTTCGACATGATCCAGGGCGTCTATGCCCGCATTCCTGCCCGCGTTGAAGCTGCCCGCAAGCAGCTGGGCCGTCCGCTCACCCTCGCCGAAAAGATTATCTACAGCCA
>JAEEGG010005761.1_pt1 | contig 29242 bp, 19 predicted proteins | sample 9134161 | NCBI WGS metagenome assembly JAEEGG01 (sample SAMN16246543, study PRJNA631951) | gut metagenome | biome: gut microbiome; feature: rumen; material: CR-attached | host: Bos | place: Iran: Karaj | collected 2018-10 | reverse complement strand
GTCATCTCCTGCAGCGGGGCAAAACCGACTTGGTTCATACGGATCGGCTGCTCCTTCGGGCGATGACAAGCTGATAGCAGCGCTATGCACGTTGCTATAATGGTGAATGGTGAATGGTGAATGGTGAATGTTTTCATTTCTTTAATGGGAATTTATAGGCAAGGAGCGCCATGACAGCGGCAATGACAGCCGGGAAGAGGGAGAAGAGTGCCCACACCATGGTGCGCACCGATTCCTCGTTCACGATAACAACGATGGTCTCGCCGGTGGTCATGTCGGTATGGGAAACGAGTCCTGCATAGCCTAAGAGCAGTGCTATCAGACTACCGGAGATAGCCCCTCCGAACTTCTGCGCCATCGTTCCGGAAGAGAAGATAAGTCCCGTGGAACTCGTTCCGTTCTTTTCCGTGGCATAATCCGCCACGTCCGCGTACATGGACCATATCAGCGGTGAATAGAGTCCTGCGCCGACCGAAGCGAGCATCGAAATCGCTATCATCAGCCATATATAGGAAGCGTCCATCGGGATAAAGAAATACCCTACAGAGAAGACGCAGCAGATGATCGACGCCCATACGAACGCCATGCGTTTGGAACCGATCCAACGGGTGAAGGCAGGGCTGAGTGCACCGAAGATCATACAAGTCACTTCGCTGAAGGCCATGAAGGCAGTGTAGTTGATGATGAACCGTCCGACGGTAACATCGCAGCCCACACAATAGGTGAACATATACGCTACGACGGCATAACGGAATCCGTTAAAGAAGTTCGTGCAGAACGCCACGGAGGTCATATAGACCCACGGCTTATTACGGAAGAGGTCCGCGAACTGCTTGAAGCTGAATTTCTCCGCGATGATGGGTTTATGCCGTTCGCGAGTCAGGAGTCCGCAGGCAAGCGTCATCGCAGCAGCTACGAGTCCGAAGAAAGCGCCGAGTACGGCATACTGATGTTGCTCCGTGCCGCCTACCATCTTCTGCAGGTACGGGAAGATGATGAGGGTGATGAAACCCATGGCGTAGGCGCCGACCATACGGAAGGCGGAGAACTGGTTCTTCTCGTTATCATCGGTGGTCATCACACCGAGCAGCGAACCGTAGGGCACGTTGACGGCGGTATAACACGCCATCATGAGCAGGTAGAACGAGTACGCCCATATACGTTTGCCGGTCATCCCGAGATCGGGCGTGAAGAGCAAGAGGGCGAAGATAATGCCGAAGGGTATCGAACCGAAGATGAGCCACGGACGGTAGGTTCCCCAGCGGGTCTTGGTGCGGTCCGCGATGGAACCCATAAGCGGGTCGGTGAACACATCGAAGATACGGGCAGTAAGCATGAGTGCTGCCGCGTCTGCGAAGGTAAGACCGAACACATGGGTAAAGAACATCGGGAAGGCGATGGACATGATCTTCCAGGTAATGCCGCCCGAAGCGGCATCACCCAGAGCATATCCTATTTTCTCTCGTAAAGGAGCCATGGTTTACTTATGTTTGTACGTGATCTTATTGATAACCGGTCCAAAGCCCACGAAGCACATCGCATAATTCGCTTTTGCTAATGTCTCGCAGTTCTCATCGTAGATGAAGACATACGGACTCTGTTCCGTTGTCATGTCACGCTGTGCATAATAATCCTTTTCCCAATTCGGAATAGTAACCCTCATCTGGTAGTACTCAGCTGCAGGCTTATCGAAGTAAACGAAGAGCGAGTCGCCCACATGGAGAGTAGCCAAGGTAGCGGGTGCTATCTGTATCAGTTTCTCATCCCAAGCGAGCGCCACGGGTCCCGTCCAAATCGGGGTCTGGTCGGTACAGAGTGCGCTCATTTGCGTGACCGTACCGGTAGATGTTGCGAAAAGAACATCCGTACCATCGGCGTTACGCATGGAGATCCGATACGTATGACCTTTCTGTCCATCCGGAGCCATAAAGGAGATAGTGGTCTCCGTTGCTGTGATAGCCGTTATCTCGATGTCGTCCAGGAGAACAGAAGCTACGTTTGTGAGGTTGATTCCTTCGATCGTCCATAACTCACCGGGGAAGAAGGAGTCATAGCCGCTCTGAACGACTGCCGTATGGTGTACGAACAATGCATCGGAGCCATAGATCTGGCCTTCCGCATCGATGAATCGCAGATAGTATTTCTTATCCGCAATATCGGGCAAAGCGAAAGTCAACTGCGAAGCTGTTTTGGCAGACGGATCCACCTTGCATACTTCTTTCTCTGCGTATAGATCCTCGGCGATAAGCACTTTGTCCACCAAGTTCAGGTTCTTACCATCCAGCACGACGTCTTTTGCGGCTGCCACATGGCGTCCGGTCGTAGGAGGAGCGGCATAAGGATCCGTGCCATAAGGCAAGACGGAGAGCGAACCATGGCGTTCAGTGCGTTTACCTGCTTCGGTCACCGCCTCGATTGTCACGGCATAGGTTCCCACGGGGAAACACATGCTGATTTTATTGCCGGTCCACACCAGTTGACCGTCCAGATACCAATTGACGGTCGTATATTTGGACGGCGTCACGATCACAGAATCGGTCAAGGGCACACCCGGGTTGGCACAGGTGTAGGTGATTAATCCCGACTTGGTCTCGTAAGGAACGAGAATGAGCGGATAATCGTTTGCATCCTGCGTATCAAACGGCTCTGCATCCTTGCATGAGGTCAGGAACAAGGAGAGCGTTAAAGCTGCAAATAAAAATATCTTTTTCATAAACTTTTCACTTTAAACTTTTCACTTTTCACTTTACTTATCCCACCAGAGCGGAGCATGCCAATCGTAGCCGACTCCCGTAGCGGTAACGCGGTCGATAGCTGCTTTATACTCCTCGATGTTATAGGTCTCTTCCTTGAGCGGGTAGCAGAGACGCACCGGAATCTGCGTACCGTCAATGAGCGGGTTGACTGCAGGCGTCGGGTCTGCTAACTGCGGAAGGTTCGAGCGACGCACGTTCGCCCAAGCCTCTGCGGGGTTATGGAAATGGAGTATCCAAGCCTGGGTATTGATCTGGCTCAACTGCTGTGCGGTAGCCGCACCGAAGGTGATGGCCGGTTGACTCAGGAAGGCCGCATACTCGGCGTCCGTGATACGTGCACAATCGTAATAGTCGGAGTACAGGTCCATGGCAGCACGGATACCGGTCTCATAGTAGTCCTTGGCATTGTCACCATTCCAGCCCTTCACAGCAGCCTCGGCACGCAGGAAGCACACTTCGGCGTAGGTCATGAGCATACCCGGGTTCTCCGAACGGAGGAAGTTCTCCGCCAGTTTGGGTTTGAGCCAACGAGGGTTCTTCGTCGGGTCAAATTTCGGATGGAGTACCCTGATCGTATCGATGACAGCCACCAGCGGACTACCGGGCAGCGAGTCATAGCTGGGCCAATCGTCCCAAGAGAAGTCACCCGGGGCATTGGAACCGATGATTTTCTTATCCGGGTTAGCTTGCTGGGTAGCTATCACGGCGTCGGTCACGTCGATACGTCCTTCGCCGGTAGAGATGGTCATGAAGTCATCGATATAGAAACGGCAGAGACGCAAGGTACGCGGGTCATTCGTGTCATAGAGTTTATCCCAGAAGGTCTTGCAGATATAGGTCGGGTTGTTCGCCGGGTCATTACCGAAGAAGTACTTGGACAGGGCATTGCCACGGAAATCTTTATACGACTCCTGGCCGAAGCTGTAGCGCACTTTGAGGTGCTCTACGCAGGCGTTCTCAGCCGTGCTGCTCATCGCCTCGTCCTTTGCCTCGTTGAACCACGCTTTGGCAGAGTCAGGCATCACTTCCGACACACGCATTGCATAACGCAGACGAAGCGAGTTAGCGAAAGTTTTCCATTTCTCAATGTCACCTTGGAAGATCGGGTCACTCTTGATGGCTTCGGCTTTGACGTCGAACAGTTTCGCTGCCTCTTTGAGTTCTTTGATAAACAAAGGATAGAGGTCTTTCTGTTCGTCGTATTTGGGCTTGGAGTTGCCGTTGATATACGCCAGACCTGCCTCGGTATAGGGAATATCGCCGTAGAAATCCGTCAGCAGTCCGCCCACATAGACGCGGAAGATACGCATCGCCGCATTGATGTTCGCCTGATCGGGCATACTATCCGTTCGATAGATACCGTCGGTCAGGTTACGCATCGCACCGGAGTAGAGGTTATTCCACGGACGTCCCATCTCCTGATCATCCACACGGTGTTGACCGCCGTAGTTGGTGGTATTCCAGCATCCCATGAGGTGCTGCGTGAAGGCGTACGTATAGAGACGATAGACATCCACGTAGTTCATATCGCCGTACAGTTGCAGCGCCGCATAACTGAGTTGCATGGACGGCTCGATAACGTCCGACTTGGTGTAGTCGGTATTGATCTCCTCGTAAATCTTGTCGGAGCAAGAAACGAGAGCAGTCGCTAACGCGAACAATATAAAGAGTTTCTTTTTCATAATTACACTGATTTACAAGGGTTAGAACTTAATATTGAAATTCAGACCGTAGCTACGACGGCTCGGGAGCGAACCGTACTCGAGACCGAAGCCTGAGGTGTTATACTGTGCATCAGGATCGATGTCCTTGATGTTCTTCCAGATGATGAATGGGTTACGTGCCACGAAGCTGATGCCTACGTGCTTCACGATACCTTTCTTATCCAGCCAGTTCTTGGGGAAGTCCAGCGTGAGGGTCAACTCACGGCACTTGATATAGGAGTTATCATAGATGAACATCTCCGGCGACTTACGCGATACTTCGTACCAGTAGTCCTCGGGGTTGACACAGATGGTGTTCTCGCTATAGGTCCCATCACCGTTGTCGATCACACCGTCCACTACGTAACCGCGGGCGTTACCGCTGGCTCTCCATTCATCAATGGAGGTTACGCCGGCTGCCTTACGCGCTTCCTCAGAAGCGTACCACTCGGCACGTCCTTCGAGGGTAGCCATGGCTTTACCGGTCTCGTATGCCGAACGCTCGGACATCGAGAAGATGTCGGCTCCGACTTTGACATCGAAGAGGGCAGAGAGGCTGACCATCTTATAGCGGAAGGTGGTACTCAGACCGCCGGTCCAGTTCCATTGCGCATTACCCAGCACTTTGTTCTCAGTAGTGAACTTGGGCAGACCGGTATTTTTGTCTACGATGACGCGACCGTCTGCATTACGCATGAGTGCCGGTCCACAGATAGCACCGTACTCCTCGCCTTCGCGCGCCGCCACATAGACATTACACCATGTAGCTTTCGCCAACTCCAGTTCGGTTGTTCCCTCGGTGAGTTCGAGCACCTTGTTGATGTTCTTTGACCAGTTGATACCGATATCCCAGCTGAAGTCTTTCACTTGCACGAGACGGGCACCGAAAGTAATCTCAAAACCTTGGTTGAGGATAGCACCCGCATTGATCAGGCGGTAGTCATAACCACTCGCCGGGCTGGTAGCCATGGCGATGATCTGGTCACGCGATTTCTGGTGATAGAAGGTAAAGTCGAGGCTGATACGCTGGTTGCACCACTTGGTCTCGAAACCGGTCTCGATAGAACGTGTGCGCGTCGGTTTGAGGTCAGCGTTCGGCACGAGGTTACCGTAAATCGAACCGATGGAGTAACCGGTATAGCCAAACTGCGACTTGCTGTAACGCAGACCGAGTTGGTACGGATCGGTATCGCTACCTACCTCTGCCCAGCTCAAACGAATCTTACCATACGGCAGCACTTGGCGGTTGGACTTGATTAGTTCGGAGAACACCCACGAACCGCTGACAGAAGGATAGACGTAGAGGTTCTTACCCGGAGCGAGGGTCGAGGACTTATCGCCACGAACCGTTGCATCGAGGTATAACATATGACGCCAACCGAGGTTAACCGAACCGAAGACGGATACGATACGCTTGGTATAGACATCCTCCTCCGATGACTGCTCCTCAAAGCTGTTCATTGCAACCGCCTCGCGGATACTCATATTCGTTCCCGTGTTGATGACGGTTTTGTTCTTAACGTCATAGACGTTTGCACCCGCAGTGGCAGTGAAGTCGAAATCACCCCACGTGTCGGTGTATATAGCGAGGAACTCGGCATTGATCATGCGATTGTTCCAATAGGTATTCTGCAGACGACCTGCCTCATAACCCGGGGTAGTCGGATACTTGAAGTCCGAGAACTCGAAGCGGTTGAACTCCGCACCGACAGTTGCTTGCACCTTCAATTGCGGGATGATGTTATAGACGATCTTTCCGTTCAGACGGAAGAGGTCTTTGTAGGACTGGTTCTTGTTTTTGTAGATATCCCAGTAGGGGTTGACGTTATAGGGATCCATACCGTTCCAGTTCTGGTACTCACCCTTCTCGTCCTGGTAGTTCTTGAGCCATGCCTGGTCATAGGTGGTAGCGAGCGTCATGAGGTTCTTACCTACGTTCGACTTATCGTCACCGAGGGCAGGACGGTTCTGCACGTCCTCATGGACGTAGTTGACATTGAAATCCAGATCCACCGGACCGAGGGAGGTGTAGGTACGCAGGTTGAGCGTGTTACGACTCATCTTCGAGTTGGGAAGGATATCCTTATTACGCATGTCGGTATAGGTGAAGCGGAGACCCGTCTTACCGGTGTTCATCGAGATGACAGCGGTGTTGGTTCCCGTCAAACCAAGTTCAAAGAAATGCGCGGTATTGTTCGGGATGATGTTGAACGGATGTTCCTGACCGTCGAAATAACGCAGCACGAGTCCTTCGTCTGCTTTCGGTCCCCAGGACTTATTGGTGTTGCTCACGGCATCTACGTTGTACTTACCGTCCGAACCCATACCATAGACCTGCTGGATGTTATCCCACTGGCTCGATTGGGTGTCAAACGTCAGCGTTCCGTTGTACTCTACACCCCATTTGGCGTCACCGGTATTGGCTTTCTTAGTAGTAATGAGGATCACACCGTGGCTGGCACGCGAACCATAGAGAGCAGCCGCAGCCGGGCCTTTGAGGACAGACATCGTCTCGATATCATCGGGGTTGATGGACGAGATCCCGTCGCCGAGGTCATAACCGCCTTCGGTGCCTGCCTGACCATAACTGGTGTTATCCATCGGCACACCGTCGATGACGTAAAGCGGTTGGTTGTTTCCGGTCATCTCCGTTGCACCACGTAGCACAACGCGGGTCGAACCCGATGCACCACCAGCGGTCTCTTGTACCACCAGACCGGCTACACGACCGGCAAGGGAGTTTGCCACATTGACCTCTTTGGCCTTAGTCAGGTCTTCACCTTTGACCTCGCCTACCTCATAACCGAGGGCCTTGCGGTCACGTTTGATACCCATGGCCGTCACGACGACCTCTGAGAGCACCTCGGTGTTCTCCGTCATCGTCACATTGATGGTGTTGCCTGTGACTTGGATCGTTTGTGAACTGTAACCCATATAGGAGAACTCAAGCTCATCGCCGATGTTCGCCTCTATGGTGTAGTTACCATCAAAATCGGTAATCGTACCGACCGTGGTTCCTTTGACCAGCACGCTCGCGCCGATCAGCGGACCGTCGGCGTCTTCTACCGTACCTGTTACCACGTTTTGTGCCCAAGCCGTAGCGCCAATAGTAAGCGCCATGACGGCCAGCACAATTTTCAGATAGGATTTCATAGATTGTTTGTTATTTGAAAAGATTAGTTGTAGTTGCCTGTACCTTTCGAGCTGTTGGCATCCTTGCGGGTGCTCTCCGGTGCGGAGTCATAGATCGACTTGAGCGTGTAGTTCGGGTCGTTGTTCTCCCAAGAGTCCACCATCGCCCGTACAGTCTGCTCGCCGCTACCGATGAACTTACCCGTGCGGTGGTCGATCACGCCGAAACCGTCATTACCTGCTTTGCTGTTACCGTTATCCCAATAGAGAGCCGGGATACGGCGATCACGCATGGCTTTGCAGACGTAACGCATATAATAAAGACGGAAGGGTTCGTCTTCCTTGGACGTACGACGCACCGCACCGAACTCACCGAAATAAACGGGGATGCCGCGGCGGACGTACATATTGAACAGGCGGTTGAGCATGCCCACATACGCCTCTTCACCGGCGCCTTCAACGACATCCTTACCGGTGTGTCCCCACTCGTTCTTGAGTGCCGAACCCGCAAAATCCCAGGGGTCGTAACTGTGTACAGCGACCATGATACGGTTAGGCACCACATCCTCGGGGATCACAAGGTTCTCTACCGTCAGATCGGGGTTACACACATACCCCGGTACACCAATATAACGGGTCTCGTTCATACCGCCGGCTGCACGGATTGCGTTGACAGCTACCTGGTTCCACTCGTTGAGCACGCGGTATTGCGCACCTCCATCGGTACGGTTGGCACCGCCACCCCAGCCACCGTCCTGAATCTCATTCAGGGTCTCGAAAACGAGGTATTCGCCGGTGTTCTTAAAGCGCTGAGCAATCTGCAACCAGACCATGGTCAGCTCTTGCTTGATCTGCTGGTTTTTTTCTTCGCTGGCTACTGCGCCCGGCAGGTCCAACCAGTGGAATCCTTTGCTCGGGGTGTCTTTCGCGCCATATCCGTCGTGATGGATATTGACGATCACGATCAGACCGGCTTTGTGCGCCATCTCAACCAGTTCGGCAACGCGATCGAGCCAGCCCTTCTCGATGGTATAGGTCGGTGCATTCCCGATATGTCCCATCCACGTCACAGGGATACGAACGGATTTGAAGCCGGCTTTCGCCAGGCCGTTGAAGGTCTGCTGGGTAGCGGCTTTATTGCCCCAGCCTTCTTCATACGAACACCCGTCGTAGTGGGCGTCCATCTGGTTACCGAGATTCCATCCAATACCCATTTTCATGGCGAACTGAATCGCCTCGTTGTCCATCGGACGTTGTTTCTTCTCTTGCGCTTGGCAGACCGCTAAACCGGCCATCAGCGCGATGATGATCAATGATAATTTTCTCATAGTATTATAGTGTATTCGTGTTTTCCGGGTGCGTATGGCAGAACGGTCGGTTGGTCCGCTGTCTGCTTGCCGTTCGGGTTCTGGACGGTGATGACATACTCGGCGTCACGCCATTTGCGGGTTACCTTGTACTCCTTCAGATCGCTCGGAATACAGGGGTTGATACGCAGGCCTTCATAAGTCGGTTGGATACCGAGTATATGTTGCGAGATCACGAGCCAGTTCCATGCAGCCGTACCGGTGAGCCAACTGTTCTTTCCCTCACCGGGTTTGGCAGCTTCTTTACCTGCTACCATCTGGCAGTAAACATAGGGTTCGACCTTGTGCAGATCTTGATCGGCGATCCATGCGGGTGCGATCTTTTTATAGAGCGTCCATGCGTCGTTGCCGCGACCTGCTTCGGTCTGGGCAATGATGACCCAGGGGTTGTTATGGCAGAAGATACCACCGTTCTCTTTGTAACCCGCGGGATAGGTCGATTGCTCACCGAGTTCGATATGATAGGTGGTGTAAGCCGGGTAGTTGAGCACCATGCCGTGCTCGCTGTCCAGCAGTTTGGCAGCACTGTCCAGTGCACGTTCCGGCATGCCGATTTCAGCTCCGATACGCGCCATACCGCACCATCCTTGACTCTCGATGAAGATCTGTCCTTCTTCGTTCTCGTGCGAACCGACCTTGTTGCCATAGTAGTCATACGCACGGAGGTACCACTCGCCGTCCCAACCGAACTGCTCTACCGCCTTGCACATCTTCTCGATCTCTGACTCAAAGACAGAAGCGTCCATGTGCTTTGCTTTCAAGAGCTCTACGAACTGCCGTCCGCAATAGACAAACAGACCGGCGATCATCAGGCTTTCCGCCCTACTCCCTTCGGTCTTATTGCCTGTTGTCTGGAAGGACTCGTTCGGGTCCAGGGAGAAGCAGTTGAGGTTCAGACAGTCGTTCCAATCGGCGCGACCGATGAGCGGCAGTCCGTGAGGACCCACGTTGTTCACCACGTGGTTGAAACTGATACGCAGGTGCTCCATCAGGCTAACTTCCGAACCCGGTTCGTTATCCCAAGGTACCATCTCATCGAGGATGCTGAAATCACCCGTCTCTCGGATATACGCCGTCGTACCGAAGATCAACCACATCGGGTCGTCGTTGAACCCACCGCCGATATCGTTGTTACCGCGTTTGGTGAGGGGTTGGTACTGATGGTAACAACCGCCGTCCGGGAACTGGGTCGATGCGATATCGATGATACGTTGACGGGCACGCGAAGGAATCTGGTGCACGAAGCCTACGAGATCTTGGTTCGAGTCACGGAATCCCATACCGCGGCCCACACCCGACTCAAAGAACGAAGCCGAACGACTCATGCAGAACGTGATCATACACTGGTACTGGTTCCATATATTGACCATTCTATTCAGACGCTCGTCGTTGCTCTCTACATGATACTTGCTAAGCAGCTCATCCCACAATGCGTTCAGTTCCGCGAACGCTCTATCTACGGCCTCCACCGTCGCAAAGCGCTTGAGCACCTCGTGCGCGTGTACCTTATTGATTATATGATGATCTTTGTCGCCGAGCGATGTCAGTTCGCCGTTGTTGGCAGCAAATTTCTGCTCCTGCTCATTCTCTGCATAACCGAGCACGAAGATAAAGTCACGAGACTCACCGGCTGCCAGTTCCACCTCGATATAATGGCTCGCGATCGGACTCCAACCATGCGCCAGACTATCCGTCGAATGACCGGCCAGCACAGCCTGCGGTTCGTTCAGGTCGTTATAGAGACCCACAAACGACTCGCGGTCGGTATCATAACCGTTCACCGGACAATTGACGGCGTAGTAAGCATAATGATCACGACGCTCTTTGTATTCGGTCTTGTGATAGATGGCAGTCCACTCACCGCGCTCGATCTCCACCTCACCGGTAGAGAGGTTACGCTGGAAATTCTCGCCGTCCGTAGCAGCATTCCACAAACACCACTCCGCATAACTGAAGAGCTTGAGGCTTTTCTTCGCGTTGCTCAGGTTCGTCAGCGTCAGTTTCTGAATCTCCGCCTTCACACCCAGCGGCACAAAATGCAGCACGCTTGCGCGGACACCGTTCTTCTCGCCCGTGATACGGGTGTAGTTCAGACCGTGACGGCATTCGTACTTATCCAGCGGCGTTTTACAAGGTTTCCATCCGGGATTCCAAACGGTCTCGCCGTCCTTGACATAGAAATAACGACCGACAGAGTCCATCGGAACGCTGTTATAACGATAGCGCGTGATGCGACGGAACTTAGCGTCCTTGTAAAAATTGTAACCACCTCCGGTATTGGAAATCAAACCGAAGAAATCTTCATTACCCAAGTAGTTGATCCACGGGAATGGGGTCGCGGGGTTGGTGATGACATACTCGCGATGCGCGTCATCAAAATGTCCGTATTCGTTGCTCATAAACACTATCATTCAAATTACGCTGCAAAAGTACTGCTTTTTTTTGACCCGCACTAATACTTTTCCGACCGATTTTATGCATTTTTTGATAAAATTGTAAAATAGAGTTTGCAAATATGGGAATTTTGTAGTATCTTTGCGCAAAAATAGAACAATTATGCGCGAATCGTTTACGGAAATCACTCGTCTCGAACCGCTGGATATCTTCTATGTCGGCGAACGGCACAAGACTTATTTCGAGTACCCGGCTCATTGCCACGAGGGATACGAACTGAATTTTGTAGAGAACGCCGCAGGAGCCACCCGGACTATCGGAGATAGTCACGAGACGATCGGCAATATGGATCTGGTGTTGATGACGGGCAGTAAGCTGGTGCATGTCTGGGAACAGGGCACCTGTCCGGAGCAGGATATCCATGAGATCACTATCCACATAGACCCGAGTGTGTTCCGTGGTGCGCTGATGGATAAACGCGCTTTTGCCTCTATCCGACGAATGATCGAGCGTGCCCAACGGGGTCTGGCTTTCCCCGAAGCAGCGATCCAGATTCTGCGCGCAGACATCATCAACCTGGCGCACAGCAATGATAGTTTTGCCTCGGTTATTCGCCTCTTCAACCTGCTCTACCGCCTCTCGCTCGTGGAAGGAGCGCGCGAGTTGTCCTCTTCTTCGTTCGTCAATGCCCGCGAGGAGAATGAAGACGAACGGGTTCGCAAGGTAAAGGACTTTATCGTAGCGAATTACATGCACAATATCAGTCTCAAGCAGATGGCTGATCTGGTGTGTATGTCCGATGAGTCATTCTCACGTTTCTTCCGGCATAAAACAGGCCGCACGCCGAACCGGTATCTTATTGATTACCGTCTTGGCATTGCGGCTCGTATGTTGCTGACGACCAAACTATCGGTGGCTGAGATCGGTTTCTCGTGCGGGTTCAACACCCTGAGTCACTTCAACCGTCTGTTCCGGGAGTCGAAAGGGTGTACGCCTTCGGAGTTCCGCGAGCGTTTCTAATCGTCTTTGGTTTTCTTAGCGCGCGGATGCGTGGCGTTATATACGCGTTTGATCTGCTCGAAGGTCGTATGCGTATAGACTTGCGTCGTGCTGAGCGATGCGTGTCCGAGCAGTTCCTGAATCGTCCGTATGTCTGCGCCGTTATCCAACATCGCCGTCGCGAAGGTATGGCGCAGCACGTGCGGCGAGTGTTTCTTAAGCGTCGAGACCTCCCCCATCTGATTGCGTACGATGGTATATAAACGGCTCTTGGTTAAATTTGGGAAGAAACGATGCTCCATTCCCGATTCTCGATTTTCGATTTCGGCATCGCGAATAGCCATAAACTCCTTGATCTGCTCAATGAGTTTGTCGCCGATGGGTACGATACGCTCCTTGCGACGCTTACCGAAGATACGCACTTGTCCCTGATCCAAGTCCAAATCGGCATCGGTGAGTCCTAAGAGTTCCGCCTGACGCATACCGGTTTGATAGAGCATCTCGATGATCAAGCCATCCCGGATCGCCTCGTAACTATTGTCGGTAGATTGTATTCTGTGCTCTGCATTCCGCTCCTCCGCCTCCATCTCTTCCGGTCGGAAGAAGACGGGCAGGGGTTTATCGGCTTTGGGCGGGATGATACGAGCGGTGATGTCGCGCGGCACTTTCTTCTGACGCAGCAGGAACTTATAGAACGAGCGAAGTGCCGACAACTTACGCTTGACGGAACGGGGAGACTGATGCTGCTGTTCGATCATATCTAACATCCACATCTTCACATCATCCTCACCTACTCTCTTGGGATCGAACTCCTCGATCTCCCAGCCCATAAAACGACAAAAGTCCCGCAGATCATCGTGGTAGGCTTCCACGGTGCGCTGCGAGTACTTTCGCTCGATGGCAATATAATCGAGAAAATGCTGAATCAAATCTCTTTGCCTGTTTGGGCATCCGACTCAAAGGGGAAGAGACCGAAGAGTTCGGCATCGATACGGTCAGTAACCCAACGGAAATCCTCCGGGTTCTCGCCGAACTTAATACGATCGCCCTCGACGATGAGCAGTTTGCCCTTGTAGTCCTTGATCCAATTCTCATACTTGTCGTTCAGTCCCTGGAGGTAATCCATACGGATAGACTGCTCATAACCGCGACCGCGTTTCTGGATCTGCGACACGAGTGTCGGCAGCGAGGCGCGCACATAAATCAGCAAGTCCGGCATCTTGACGAGCGACATCATCAAGTCGAACAAATCGCGGTAGTTCTCAAAATCGCGATCGGACATGAAACCCTGCTCGTGAAGGTTCGGCGCGAAGATACGTGCATCCTCGTAGATAGTACGGTCCTGAATGATGTATTTGTCTTGCTTGCCGATCTCCACCACGTCTTTGAAACGCTTATTGAGGAAATAAACCTGCAGATTAAATGACCACCGTGCCATATCGGAATAGAAATCCGACAGATACGGGTTGTATTCCACGCTTTCAAAACGCGGTTCCCAGCCGTAATGTTTGGCCAGCATGTTGGTTAACGTCGTCTTACCGCAACCAATGTTTCCTGCTACTGCTATATGCATAGTTTAATTATTTAGTCCAGTTATTCTCACTAAAGAGTCCGAAGAGCTCAGCGTCCACGCGGTCAATGACTTTGCGGAAGTCCTCGGGGTTGTTCTCAAAATCCATTCCGTCGGACTCGATGACCAGCACACGTCCTTCGTACTTATGGAAGATGAAGTCCTCATACTTATCGTTCAGGTCCTTGAGGTAGTCGATCTGCATGGTCTGCTCATAACCCCTCCCGCGTTTCTGGATCTGCGCGATGAGTGCCGGCACGGACTTACGCAGATAGATCATCATATCAGGCATCTTCATCTGCGATTTCATGAGATCAAACAGTTCCATGAAGGTGGTAAAGTCCCGTTCGGAGAGGTCACCGCGTTCGTAGTTGTTACGCACGAACACATAGACGCCCTCGAAGATCGAGCGGTCTTGCACGATGGTGTGACTCGCTTTCTGCACGGCGATCATATCCTTGAACCGCTCCTTGAGGAAATAGGTCTCCAGACAGAACGCCCAGCGGTTGATGTCACTGTAGTAATCCTCCAGGTACGGGTTGAAACTCACGCTCTCAAAGCGTGGCTCCCACCCGTAGTACTTCGCCAACATCTTCGTCAGCGTTGTCTTACCTGCTCCGATATTTCCGGCGATGGCTATATACATTATTGAACGCGCGCGCCTGTGATAGTATATACATGGTCTCCGCGTACGATCAGTACTTGACCGTTACGCAAGATCTTATAAGCTTTCGTACCCTCACCGCTCATCACATGCTCGATCGCTTGGTACTCGATGTTGTCGAATGTCGGAGCTTGTACCGGTGAGCCCGTGAACACTTTCAGTTCGCCCGGCGCCAGCGAATAGGAAGAGCAGGCCTGAGTGCCTCCGTTCAGGTAATCATACCATGTGCCGGAAGGTAAGTTCAAGGTCATGTTGTCGGTCGGCGAGAAATTCGCCATAGCAAACACATCATTGCCCCAACGCACTGTACGGGTCACATATTTCGTACCGATATTCACCTCCGTCGGATCGCCTTCAAACACTTGCGGCATCAACTTGGTACGCAAGGTGATAAACTGCGCGCACTTGGTGAAGGCATCTACACGGCTGGCATTCGTGAAATAGCCCATGGTTGCCGGATTCGGTTTGGTACCGGTACGTCCGTTGTAGTCGATCGAGATATCATAACCGATCTCTTCGTATTGCCACAACATGTGCGGACCGTTCAGCAGCACATTGAACGCCACTTGCTCCGCTACACGACCCAAGCGAACGGACGCATTGGATTTCACTGCCGAGTGTCCGTCTTTTTGCGCCAGATATTGCATTCGCTCCTCATCATGGCTCTCGCAATACGATACGTAACCGTCTCTGTTCGCGTCAGCAAAGCTGTTCTTTTCGTTATTCAGATTGCCCTCAGTCGTGTAATAATACGCTTCGCACAAACCTGCACCTGTCCAGCACAACATGCCGGCATTGATAAGGTCCTGCTGACCGTTGCCCCAATGCTCCAAGATCATGTACGCATCCGGAGATACCGCCTTGACGCCGTTATTGTAATAATACTTCAGATTATCCACCGCATCATTGGATGTACCGCACAAGCCATGACTCAGATCCAGACGGAAACCATCCACTTTATACTCGTTCAGCCAATACTTGAACACGCGGGTAAACATCTCCTTGGCCGGCGCAAAGCCATGATTCCATTCCTCATCGCCGTAGCCGTTACTGTTGCCACCATTCTCGGGCGGATAGAGGTTAAACCACGGGTTGATGTTCAACTCACTCTCCGTCTTCGTTTCGCTCGTCCACGGATAGAGTTTAGCCATCGGGTTCTGACCCGTTGTATGGTTGAATACCATATCGACAATGACCGCGATGCCGCGTTTGTGACATTCGTCGATCAGGGCTTTCAGGTCTTCCGGCTTACCGTAGGTCTTATCGACTGCAAAATAGAGTGTCGGGTTATAGCCCCAACTCTCGTTTCCTTGGAACTCCGATACCGGCATCAGCTCGATCGCATTGACACCGAGGTTCTGGAGATAATCCAAACGTTCCTTCACGCCTTGGAAGGTGCGCTTGGTTGCATAGTCATACACCCACAACTCGTAGATGATCAGGTTGTTCTTATTCGGGCGCTGGAAGTTCAGCGTAGCTTCCGACCATTGGTACTGCGGTTTATTGGTCTGGATAACCGTCACATAACCGCCGTCTGCACCGCGTTTCGGATAATCGATCAGCGTCGGGTCGACTTGCTTGGGTTGCCATTTATCATCCGGATGCAGCACTTTCTCCGAATACAGATCGCAGATCTGCTTCTTCACGCCGTCCGCACGCTCCACTGCATATTGGAAACGATACTCTTTGCCCGGTTCCAGATTATTGAGTGTGATCCAGAAATAATAACCGTCCTTTTTCATCTGGTATGCGTTGTCCAGTTTCCAATCGGTCATATCGCCGATCACGAACACGTGCTTAGCCGCCTGGGTTTTGCTGCCTGCATAGGTACAGAGCGTCACCTTCGTCGGGTCGTTGGCATCGTAGTAGATACCGTTGGTTACGCCCGAAGGACGCGTAGCTGTCACAACAGATGCAGGGGTGAAGTTATCCCAAATGTCCGCGTTCTCTTCGCCGAGCCAGACATAGATATCCCCGTTGGCAGAGGTCTTACCCTCTTTCTTTCCGTCCTGTCCATTGATCTTACCGTCATGGAACACGAATACTAAGGCTGTCACCTCTGTGCCGGTAGGGACCTTGTAGAAATCGTACAAGTTATTGATCACCAACTGCCATTTGTCATTGCCCAGACTGGTCAATTTCGGAGCAGAAGTCGAACGCCATGAACCGCCTATGACACCGTCCTTACCATTATACTGCCAATCCTTGGTGGCTGTACAATAGCCGGTATGGGCATAACATTGTGTAGCACCTACCATGCCTTTATTTCCCTTCGTGGCATCAAACGTGATGGTAACCGTACCGGTATAACCAAGCGGGATGATTGCCGGATTGGTAGTCACCTGCGCCGAAACGCAAACCGCTACCAACAACGCTAAACTGAAAACTATCTTACGCATATCATTCATATTTTTTCTGTTATTATTTCAAGCGACGTCCCGTAGCGTCATAGACCTGCTCGCCATAGACGATACGCAACTGACCGTTCTCTATCCGTTTCACGCCTTGCAGTTGCTCCTGACGTACCTCCTCTACACCTTGATTCGGATTGCCCTCGCCGGTATAGTAGATCGCCACTTTGTTCTGCTTGAGCGCTTGCTTGTATCCTGCAGGAGCCGATTCGTTGGCTGCCGAGCCCAAGTACAGGATCAGCGTACCGTACTTACCGGTCACGGTCGCTTTGTACCAACCGCTTCCGCTCTGTTCTTGCAACGTACTCTCCGAGTGAACACCTGCTTTCTTACGCGCCGTGATCATCGCCTGGATCTCCGTCTTGTAGGTGTACCAATGCGGCCAGAACACACACGGGATACCCGGCATGGACAACATATACGCGTTGCATTGCAGGATCAGGTCTTTGTTGCTTAACGAACCGCCGTTTTTCGTGTTTCCACAGTCGGCATTATTGATGTCACCGCGGTTGAAGGTGTCATGGTTATCCACGAAGTTCACCGCATATTTCGCATAGCCTTTGCCACGCAGACCCGGGGTCTTCAACTTATCGTAGTTATTCGACGCGATACCTTGCTGATAGCAGGTATAGAAGCTGGCGAAATCGAAGGTCAAGGTGTTCTTGTTCGCATCATCGATACGCTGTTTCAATACATCTGCATTGCCGTTCCAGTACTCCATGACGGAGAAATACGGCCGTGCGTTCGACACATAGTCATTGATATGGCTCACATGGAATCCGCCGGCATAGTCGAAACGGAAACCGTCGTATTTCATCGCACCCTTGAGGAACTTCAGGTACGCACGGCACATCGCCTGTACGTTCGTGTTCTGATGATCCCAGTCGCGTGCCGAAGCATAATTGGCGTTATCCTCCTGTCCGTCGTCCGCGTGCGTTCCTACCGTACCGTGCGACTTACCTTCGTCATTGCTCGTGATCCACGTGCTCTGCGGAGTGAACGAGCCATACTCCGTACCGAAGTCTTGCGGCATGAAATTCACCCAGTTCTGATCGCCCATATGGTTGATCACCACATCCGCGATGACCTTTGTGTTACCGGCATGGAGCGCAGAGATGAGTGCGTTCAACTCGCTCTCACTACCCATGTAGTTATTCTGGTTCGGGTACTGCGAAGGCAGATAACCCATCTTGTCTTTAGACATACAGGAAGGCGGAAGCCATACCATGTCAAAATAACGGTTGATCTCGTTGGAATGGTTCTTCAATGCCGTCCAGGTGCTGGTTCCGTACGAAGCGTCATTACCGTCTCCGCCGAAACTCTTCCAATAGAAAGCCTGCAGCATTACGTCCTCACACTGACTCGGTACAGCGGTGTTGAAATCACCCGGTTTATAGGTGTCGTCACTGCCTTGACTACCACCTCCGCCCATATCCATATGATAGGCATCATAGGTTGCTTTGTCCACGCGCTCCAACTTGATCTGGCCCTTGAAGGTGATCTCGCGAATGATGATATAGTTGACGCCCTCGGGGATGGCCCATTTCTGGCAATTGGAGAACGAGCCGTTCGCCCAATCAAGCGTCACCGTCGTATTCGCGATTGTGGTGTTCGTCTTCGAATAATAGAAGTTACCGTCATCGTCTTTCACGCCGATATAACTTCCCATCGTGCAGTTGATCGCCAACTTGCCATCCTCAAACTTATACTTAGGATCATAGGATGCATAAGCTGTCTCGCCGGCATCATTACCGTTGATCCACCCCATGGCATAGAAAGCATGTCCCATCGTGTTACCGCTTGCACCACCGCCGCCGGGAGTATCACCACCGCCGGGGGTATCGCCTCCTCCGGGGTTGTCTCCTCCACCACCGGGGGTGTCTCCACCACCAGGGTTGTCACCGCCGCCGGTATTATAAGCAGACCATGTACCGTCGGTACCACCCCAACCGGTGAACGTGTACATGTTCATTCCGCTGGGAATCGTCAAATCAGCCGTTTGGTTCCATTTGGTATCCCAGTTAATCGCTGTGCTACCGCTCGGCATTCGCACGAAAAGCACACCGTTGTTACCGTCCGGGATCTCCGCGGAAAGGATATTGCCGCTATACGTGGTTAACTGCGCATCCGCCTCTGTTGCGCCCCAAGAATGGACGAATAACACTGCGCCATCCTTGCTCCAGTTGTTTTCACCCGTCCCCGGGTTCACATACAGTGTCTTGGCACAAGCATCAGAGCTTGCGGCCAAGAACATCGTACATAACGCCGTTATGGATAATAACGAGGCGACCTTCTTGGATAAATTTATATGTCTCATGGTTCTTCTTTGAGTTATCGATTATTTCTTCCAAGCCTTCTACAAAGCCGTCGCAGTCCACATCCAGTACGGCACGCCAGCATTCTTCGTTCCATACATAGCAAGCGTTCTCATACAGGAAGATATCTTGTGTCTGCGCTTTCTTCACGCTCGTCTTACCCTCGTTGAAGATGACATAGATCTCTTTGAGGTCTGCCGGCATCGTGTAGGTGTACCAATCGCCGTCTTTCGTCGTCCATTTGATACCCGGCCATGCTGTCGTCTTGCCATCCAGAGCGTAAGCCTTGTCTATGTTACGTCCGTTCTCCACGCGACGCGTGAACGCGTATATATAAAGGTCTTCCCACTTCTCCGGTTTGATATAGCGTACGTTCAGCGCACCTTGCTGCGGAGCTTTGTAGGTATAGGTCTCCGAATAAGTCGGCGTACGTTGTTGATCCAACTGGGCATACGCCTTCACGGTCGTGGTGGTCTTCACGGTGAAGGTAGCCGATCCTTGACTCGGATTAGAACCCGTTGTCGGTTCGCTGCCATCCAAGGTGTAATAGATCATCGCGTTCGTAGCACCTACCGTACTGATCGTCACCAGTTGACCTTCGTTCTGATCGCGGAAGAAACCGCTCTCCGGAGCAATAACCAAGTCAAATTCCGGATTCAGTTCGGTATCGCAGTCGATCAGCACCTCCTCTTTCTCTTCGGTCTCTTTGCCTTCACGCCAACCGTAGCAAGCATCGTAAACGAGCTCGAGGCTGTTCGACTTCACGTTCACACCGCCGCAGTCGTTACCCGAACTGATCTGGCAGTTGATCGTATCCATATCGTTGCTGAACTCATAGGTAAACCAACCGTCGGCATCCTGATAAATACGTTGTCCCGGGTATGCGCCCAAGAGGTTCGACGTGATCGGGTTGCCTTCTGAATCCTTACCGACTACCGTCCATGCATAGACATATACCTTACTCCACTGCTCCGGTTTGTTGAAGCGCAGACGGATACCGCGTTGCAGCGGTTCACGATAGGTGTAGGTATATTCCTGTACTTTCGTTTGCGCACTGCCGCATACCGCGATCGCTTTCACGGTGGTTGTCGTAGTGAAATTCAACGGAGCGGTGTACTCGCTCGAAGAGGTGGTCGGAGTCGAACCGTCCGTGGTGTAGTAGATATGGGCATTGCCGCTACCGCCTACTGCTTCCATCGTGACGGTGATACCGTTCACGTTATCTTCAAACGCCTGACTCGGGGTCACGATCAGACCCGGCGCTACATCGCCGTTGGCCTGAACCCACATCGCATAACCGTTACCGGAAGCCACTTTGGTGAAGCCGCTGAAGGTATTGCCTGCTTTGTCGCCCAAGCACAGAATCAGATAACCGTTCTTACCCTGTACCGTACACTGATAACCGGTGCCTGTAGCAGACTCATCGCTCACCGGACTCTCCGAGTGAACACCGGCAAGGTGACGGGCATTGATCATATCCTTGATGGCTGCTTTATGCGCTATCCAGTGCGGATAGAACACACACGGCACGCCCGGCATACCGAGCAGGAACGCGTTTGCTTGCAGCAGACGATCTTGCATTCCCGGCTTCATCGAGTTACCCAGACCACCGAACTCATTGCCGTCACGAAGGAACGTATCGTGGTTATCGATAAAGGTCACAGCGTGCTTAGCCAGACCGGCACCCAACATACCGCTTGCTTTACATCCCATATAGTTGAAAGCAGCGATACCGTCATTGAACGCATTGTACTTACCCGGGAAATCAAGCGACATCGTGTTTCCCTGTGCATCGTTGATCGCCTGTTGGATAGCGCCAACACTAGCCCACAACTCCATGAACGAGATGTACGCACCGCCTGCACGGTTGTAGTCGCCGATATGGCTCGCATGGAAGCCCTTGCAGTAGTCGTAACGGAAACCGTCGTAGTGCATCACGTTGATCAACCATTTGGCGTAAGCGCGGCACATCTCACGTACGTTCTCCTGGTCATGCGCCAAGTCACGTGCAGCGGCGTAGTTCGCCTCGTTCTTACCGTCATAGGTCGGACCGTCATCCGGTGCTCCCGTAGCGGTATTCCAGCACTCAGCCGCTTCGGTCTTGCAACTCTCCATATTCATCTCATCCGTGTTGCATATCCACGCGCCGTCCGGCTGATATACACCGTACTCGCCGAAGTCCTGCACCGCAAAATCGCACCAACTGCTCATGGCCTCGAGGTGGTTAACCACCACGTCGGCTACCACTTTCGTACCGCTGTTATGGAATGCTGCAATCAGCGTCTCCAGATCACTACGGCTACCCCAGTCGCTGTTCTGGTTCGAGTATTGTCTCGGGTGATAACCCGTTCCGCTGGCGTATGCACTAGGCGGGAGCCATACCAAATCGAAGTATGCACCGATCTCACCCGATTGTGCGATCAGGGTTTTCCAGCGCGTGTTACCGTACAGATCCGTTCCGCGCTCCGGGTCGTTATCCTTGTAGCTGTCGTAATAGAAGCCCTGCAGCAGCACGTCCGTACACTGACTCGGAACCGAACTGGTCGGCGTAGGGCCTCCACCGTCTTTGGATACATATACCTCATCCGCGCCCATGATCAACTTGATATAGAAATCATAGGAGCCGTCCTCCGTCACTTTCCATTTGCCATCTTCAACGGCAAACTGATAGCCCGCAGGATCGAGGTTCACGATCCACGCAGATTTTGCGCAAGTATCATACAACTGTACGTACTGACCTGCCTCTAACGCCAGACCGAGCACCATCCACTCGTTGAACTCTGTCTGTTGCGTGTTCTTTCCTGCTGCTACATAACGGTCACCTACCATCAGACCATACGCCTCCGGACACGGAGTCACCGGCGTATACGGCTCACCCGAACCACAGTTGCTTCCCGGTCCGATATACAGTTGATCGGCCATGTGCTTCAGCTTGATGTAGAAATCATAGCAACCTGCCTGAGAGCATGCGTAATATCCGCTGCCTTCCGTGAACGTATTCGGACAGGATTGATGGGTGTACGGATCCAAAGACACCGTCCACGTGTCACCGTTTGACGTGTTGCACAAGCAACAATGATCATCGGCGGCCAACTGCACATGCGCCAAGTACTCATCGTACTCACCCGTTTGATCCTTACCCCTATAATCAGCAGCAAAGATCGTGTTGCCGTTCACTAAAATGCCGTAACTCTGAGCAAAGGAACATACAGCCCAGAATAACATAACGAAAATTGTTCCAAACTTTTTCATTGTATTAGTTGTTTAAATTTATTCTTCTACCAATCTACCCATCATGTCGTACATCTTGTCGCCGTGACGGATATACAACTGACCGTTGCGCACGATCTTCGTTCCCTTGCCGCGACCGAAGGTCACTTCATCGATACCGCTGCCTACCTCCACAAAGATGGTGTAGTCCTCGCCGTCCATCGCCTTGTACGTGTTCGCCGGCTGTGTCTTGTCGCGGTTCTTACCCAAACGCAGGTACACTTTGCGATAATGACCCTGAATCTCAGCGCTGTACGCATAGGTACCGCCTTGCTCGTTGCTCACCTCCGACTCCGAGTGAATACCCGCCAATTTGCGGATACCGATCATCTGACTGATCTCCGACGAGTACTTACGCCAATGAGGCCAGAACACACACGGGATTCCCGGCATCATCAGGATATACGCATTCGCTTGCAGAATCTTATTCTTCACATCCGCCGTATTCAGATCGGCATTGTACTTGATAAACTCACCGCTCTGGTTATCCGAACGCTCGAACGTATCGTGGTTATCGATAAACGTCACCGAGTATTTCTTGTATCCCTTACCGCGCAGACTGTTCGACGGGTTCTTCAACTGACCGTACGTACCTTGCTTGAACGCGCTGTTCATCACATACTTCAGCGGAAAATCGAAGATCATCGTGTTGTATTTCGCTGCCTTAAGGTGGTTCACCTGCTTGTCAATGCTCTCCCAATACTCCGAAACAGAGATATACGGATTCGATGCCTCGTTGTACTCACTCAGATAAGCACCCGAATAACCCAAAGTCATGTCGTAACGGAAACCGTCATAACCGATCTCGCCCAACATCCAGTTCACGTATGCTTTAGCCCAACTACGAACATACTCGTTCGAGTGATCCAAGTCACGACAACCCGCGTCGTTTGTTCCCGTATCCGCTGCACCACGCGTGCTGCTTTGATAACAGGTCGATTTGCTGTCACTGAAGCACTCGTCGCCCGAGCAGATATGCGCACTCGTGAATTGGAACTTACCGCCGCTGGTACCGTTCGAGTAGATAAAATTATCCTCGAAGAAATCGCACCAGTTGCTCTTGTTATTGCGGTGGTTGATCACGATATCCGCGATACACTTCGTGTTACCTCGATGCAATGCCTGCATAAACCGATACAGGTCAATACGATAACCCCACGTGCTGTTCTGCTGGCTTACCTGACGATGATAGTATCCCACACCGCCGCTCGTGCCGTCACCGGCCCAACCGCTGGGCGGGAACCATACCAAATCAAAATTCGCCGTAATAGCGGCCGAGTCCTTCGTCAACTCCTGCCATGTCGTACAGCCGTACTTACCGGTCGACCTGTAACTGTCCCAGTAGAAACACTGTAACATCACATCCTCACTCTCTGCCGGAACACCTACATCCGTAGCACGCAGATTCATAGCGCAAACAAAAGCTGCAAAAATCAAAAAGAATCGCTTCATTGTATTAGTTATTTTATTATGTTTTAGCATGTTAAGTCTTCGTGCAACAGGCACACGCCCATTTTGCTGCGCAAAATTACAAAAAAAAACCGATATACGCAAGTATTTCGGTCAAAAAATGTTATTTTTGTTCGTTTTTTCATATTTTCTCTATCTTTCGTACAATCACTTTTGCGCCCTCCACTACAAAAGTAACCGTCCATCCCATATAGTCCAACTTGTATTCACGCGCGGGATCATCCTGGTAGCCCGGGCGCGGGTCTTGCGATAAGATATACTCCAGATCGCGAAGGGTTTCTTTCGGAATCCCGCTATCTCGGCTTTCCGTTATCCCGTAATCTGTAACCTCTAACCGCTCATCCTTATGTTCCTCCGCGAAGCCGTTCTGAGCATCCTCATGGCTATCGCTGAAACTCAAATAGGGTTTGATGTCGTATATCGGCGTTCCGTCCAACACATCTGCTCCGCTCACGATCAAATCTCCGTTTTCCATGCCCACCAAGCGCACACTGCTTAATCCGATAGGATTAGGCCGGAACGGACTTCGCGTCGCAAACACGCCCATCCGCTTGTTCCCGCCCAAGCGCGGCGGACGAACTGTAGGACTCCAATCCAATGAATTGGGGCCCCCGGAAATCTCTGATTTTTGGGGAGAGCGAGCGTCTCCGAGCACCTCTTGCCAAGCTGAGCTTGAGCTCGTGTGCGAGGAGAACGAGCGCGAAAAGCCCCAGATGAGCCATAGATGGCTATACCCCTCGATGCCGCGCAAGGCTTCCGCAATCCTATATTCCGGCTCAAAAACGATACGCGTCAAGATCGGACTCTCGTCCCTACTCTGCCGAGGTATTCCGAACTTATCCGTGTGCCCGTTGCGGGCATATGCTATCACTTTCAGTTCCATTTTCTGACGATTTTCGGTGCAAAATTACAAAAAAATACGCATTTATGCAAAAAAAATGCAAAAAAATTTGGTCAATTCAAAAAAAAGCAGTACTTTTGCACCCGCTTTCGTCCGAAAGGGCGATTTGCAACGGTGCCATAGCTCAGTTGGTAGAGCAAAGGACTGAAAATCCTTGTGTCCCTAGTTCGATTCTCGGTGGCACCACGAAAAAACGACCGCAAGGCCGTTTTTTTGCTTTCTATGCATTGATTTGTTTTACAACAGATTCAGGAAGAGCGTGATGATTGCCGTGTTGATGATATCGGCAAACATCGCACCGATGATCGGCACGATCAGGAAGGGTTTGACGGTGTAGTGGTATTTATAGCACACAGCACTCATGTTCGCCATCGCATTCGGTGTGGCACCAAGTCCGAAACCGCATATACCCGCGCACAGCACGGCGGCATCGTAGTCGCGACCTAAGAACGGGAAGGCGATGAAATAGACAAACAGAATCATCATCACCACCTGGGATGCGAGGATGATCACTAACGGCAGGGCAAGACTCTGCAGTTCCCAAAGCCGCAAAGAGATCATCGCCATGCCGAGGAACATAGACAGGCATATATTACCCACACTGATGATTCGATCCATATCAAACTGCTTGTCCCCTTTCACCCACTTGCCGTCTTCCCTATAGGGAATGAATCGGATGGTGTTGCGCATGATAGCGGCTAATATCAAGGCACCGAAATAGGAGGGGAACGTGACGCCCGTTTGGGCGAGTGCCCAACTCAACAACGTGCCGCCGGCCATAGCCAGCAGGATCCAATAACTCGCTTTCGCATACTGCTGGAACTCCTGCTCGTTGGAACTGATACGTTTGGCTCGTCCTGCGGGGGAGGCTTCGTCGCTCTCGATACCCGCCATAGCAGGATCTATCTCCTCATCTTGGGGTTGCATCTGTTCGTGCGTCAGTTTCTTGTGGATGATAAACTCCGCCAAGGGACCGCCGATCATCGAACCGGCTATCAGTCCGAAGGTAGCTGCAGCCATACCGATCGTGCCTGCGCCCTGCAGTCCCATGTTTTCCAGCACTTCGGCGAAGCCGCCTGCCGTACCGTGACCGCCTGTCATCGACACGCTACCCGCGGCGATACCCAAGAGCGGATTAACACCCATCAGTTTGGTGATACCCCACGGCATCAGGTTCTGCAGCGTGATGATAAGCACTAACAGACCTAACATGATTCCCAAAGCCTTACCGCCCTGTTTGAGCACTTTGAAATCAGTCTGGAAGCCCACGCTCGTAAAGAACGCCAGCATAAAGATATCCCGCAGCGTGCCGTCAAACGACACCTCGACATGCCCCCAGCCGTAAAGCGCCAAGGTGATCAGCGAGAAGATGATACCGCCGCTCACAGGGGATGGGATACAGAACCGCTGCAGGAAGGACACTTTTCGCGTTAGTACCATACCGACCATCAGCGCTAAAGCTCCGATACCGGCCGTTTGAATCATGTTCAGTTCAATACTTGTCATATGCTTTAGAATCGATATTGTATCTTAACCGTGGCGGCATGCCGGTTGACCTTGGCGGCACTGCAGAAGGAATCAAACATATCATGCCATTCCACGCCGATATTCAGGAAATTTTTTATCTGTTTATTCACCGACAGACAACCATAGACCGGCGTGCCGTACGCTACGCGTATGGGTGCTTTCGGCGTATAATAGACGATCTGCAGACCGATCTGCCATTGGCAGGGCAGACAAGCCGTCGGAGCACAGCGTACATAAGCAAAGGTGGTACTCTTGGCGATATGCACATTCGCTCCGCCGGTCAGCGTTATCCATTTCGTTTTCCAATACGCCGATGCCCCTATCTCGCCGAAGTTCTCTTCGCCCTCTACAATATAGAAACTCGCCTCGGGTTGGATCGTCAGTTTCTGCCGGCTATAGGCATAGGCGATCTTAAACTGGTTGATATCCCGTTCGTCCAGCAGTCCCTTCGGATTGTCCCATTCCAGCGCGGGGTTATAGTACTTGCGGTAATAGCCCACCTGAATCTGATGTTGGGCGGTAGGCATATAGATGACACAGGCATCGGTGTTATTGCGCACATCAAAAGATTTCTGCACGCCGGCGGTGTCGGTCATTTGGTAGTTGTAGAGCATCACACGGTGTCCCGCCGTAAACCGCCAATGAGGCAAACTGTACGTGAGTTGCAGATAGATATCGTGGTTGAACACATACCAACTTCGGTCCGCACTTTTTTGCTTGGTCATCGAGTAATCGCCTTCCACGCCCGCTAACAGGTCCAACCCCTTCACCAACGGCGTATTCAGTTCCAGCACCCACATCGGCAACTGATTGGAAGTGAGCGGATCGGAAGCATACTGATACCCGCCCAAGACCAGCAGTTCCGTACCTTTGTCATTGAAGGTATGGAAATAGCGCGCCCGTCCCATGATCTTCTGCGAGTGCCCTTCGGGTATCGCCAGGTACTGCTGGGTGAGATAGGTCAACAGCCTGTTGCGGTCATCAAAGCGGTTGGTCATATGCAGCGTCACGTACTCCTTATGCCCTTTCTGATAGCGATACGCCGCATTGGCATAGAGGTCGGTTCGCTTACTGCCGTACAGCACATTGACCGTCCCGTTGCCCTCCAGTTCCTTGCCAAAACCGCCTTGTCCTTCCACGAAGCCTTTCACCGTGTCCGTCGGCATCGTCATCGTGATATCCAGCACATTAGCCGTTCCGATCGTACCTTTCGCTACGCCCGTATTGGTGCATACCTGAATCTTCGCGATATCCTTGGCTTTCATCTGATTCAGCACCAACCGCACATCGCCGTTGACGGGCACGTTGTCGATGCGGAGGTTGTAATCGTCCAAGAGATCTTCATAACCGGCTATCATCAAGTCCGGCATCATCTGGAGCACATCCAGCAACGACTCTTCTCCTGTCAGCTCCATGCGCTGGGGATAGATCATCGTTCGGTCTGCCTTCACCTCGATGATAGGCAGACTGTCGTTTGCCCACAGAGAAACAGCCGCGAACAAACAGGACAATACTAGGAGAATAACTCGATGCATACCCATGTCTTTCGGCTGCAAAGGTACAACAAAATAATCAATTGTGCAAGAGGAAAAGGATTTTTATGCTTTTTTAATGAAATTATCGTAATATCGACGCACCGTATTACGATTCGCATTCAGCTCTTGGGCGATCTGATTAAATGAATACCCCTCTGCGCGCATCTGTCGAATGATCCGCTCTTTAGTATGCAACTTGCGTAATTTTTTCGCGGATTTGGCGCCGATCGGTCGCCCGAGCGGTTTGCCCTCCGCCCTCAGCCGTGCCAAGGCCTCTCTCGTGCGCTGACTGATCAGGTTGCGCTCGATCTCGGCGCTCAACCCGAAAGCGAACGCCAGCACCTTACTCTGGAGGTCTTCGCCTAAGCGGTACTTGTCTTTGATCGTCCAGACGCGGCACTCTTTTTTCATGCAGATACTCAGTATCTCCATGATCATAAACACCGACCTCCCTAAGCGCGACAACTCCGAGCAGATGATGATGTCACCATGCTTCACATGCTTGATTAACGTGCCCAGACGGCGCTTGCTGTACGCTTTCGTGCCGCTGATCGTCTCCTCGATCCAACCGTCGACACCCATGTTATTCACTCTGCAGAACTCCTGAATCTCAAATCGCTGGTTCTCGACAGTCTGCTTGTCGGAACTTACGCGAATATAACCGTAAATCATTCACAAAAGTACAAAGAAATTTGCACGGATGCAAATTTTTCTCGGGGATTTTTTCTTGGGGGATAAAAAAAAAGAAGCGCCGAAGCGCTCCTTTCTGATAACCGAAGCCGATGATTAGCCGTTGTGCTGCGCATCGTACTCTTGACCACAGACTTTCCAGAGGTAAGCCTTCATGGTCTTCTTGCCGCCGGCGGTGTTCTTCTGAGCCTCGAACGCAGCCTTGTCCTGCGTGATCTTCTGGAGATCCGTCTTGCGGAGCTCGACTGCCTCGCGAACCGCGGTGAAGCGTGCACGAGCGTTCAGAGAACGAGACGACTGCGACACTTTGATCTTCGTCTTCTTACGCAGGTAAAGACGGTTACAATCAGGGTTCTCGGTCGGTGCTACACGATGCGTCGCCATCAGCATCTTTTCACAACTGTGTTGGGGATTACTACCCGGTTTTGCCAATGCGCCGGATACATTGTCGATACCGGCACTCCAAGTTACTTTTGCCATTTTAGTTAAGGTTTTTAAAGGATTAATAAAATTTTTTACTTCCATCGTACGATTCGAT
>JAEEGG010005759.1_pt1 | contig 29244 bp, 22 predicted proteins | sample 9134161 | NCBI WGS metagenome assembly JAEEGG01 (sample SAMN16246543, study PRJNA631951) | gut metagenome | biome: gut microbiome; feature: rumen; material: CR-attached | host: Bos | place: Iran: Karaj | collected 2018-10 | reverse complement strand
ATAAGCATAGCCGTCGAAGGGCGTGAAGCGGTTGCCGTCGACCAGCAGGAAATCCGGCCTGACTTTCAGGGCGCGCACCGCCCTCTGCATGCCGGTGATGCTGGCCTTGAGAATGTTGATACGGTCTATCTCTTCCGCCTCCACCGCCACCACGGCCCAGGAGAGCGCTTCTTTTTCGATGATGGGGCGCAGAGTTTCGCGGGCCGTGCGGCTCATCTGCTTGGAGTCGTTCAGCAAAGGGTGATGAAAACCGGGCGGCAAAACTACCGCAGCGGCATATACCGGACCTGCCAGGGGCCCGCGTCCCGCCTCGTCGCAGCCGGCTTCGAGACGTCCGGGTTCCATATAGCTGAGCAGATTGATTTCGGTCGGCATAATACGCAAAGTTACACAAAATGCCGGAACTCACAACGGGGAGCGGGCTACTTCTTCAGCGAGTCGACCTTAACGATCAGAGCATTAATGATTTCGATGAGGGTTTCGTTTTGCCGTGAGAGAATGTCCACCTTCTCGTAAAGGGCGTCGAGACGGTCGGCAACGTCGCTCTCCGACAAATAGCCGCGCAGGCGGGGCTCACCGAGGAGAATATCTTCTTCGTCCTTACCGATCACCTGGGCGAACTTGGCAAGGTTACGGCTGAACAGATTGGTTTTGCCAAGCTCGAAATTGCTGTAGGTCGAGCGTTCGATGCCCATCAAGTCGGCCATCTCGTCTTGCGAATAGCCTCCCTGGATGCGCAGTTTCTTGATGTATTCGTGCACTTTTCCCATAGCTGTCGATTACTGAACAAATTTAAGAGTTCGTAACGGCTTAAGCTATAGTGTTTTTATGGACATTTTTCTATAAAAATCAGACAAAATCTTAAATAATCAGCAAAAAGTGGTTTTGACCCCCTCATTTACCCCCTCGCCTTTGTTGCATTTTTACAGACATCTGTCCAATTTTGCAGCACAGACCAGGGCGGCCGGCGCCCCTTTGACGGATAAAAACGAAAGTTATGAGAGAAAAAGTTTACAAACAATTTGAGACGCTGCTGGAATCGGGCCGTTACAGCAGTTTCGAGTCGGTTTGCAGGGCCATGGGGCTCGCTCCGGACGATGTCGACGAGTTCCTTATGGCCGAATTAGGATACTCCGGAGAGCAGGTCTTTAATTATTATTTTGGTAATCGGTGTAAAAATTATTAGATTTGCAGACTTTGATAATTAACAACACCTGATACAATGAAAGAATACCAAACCAAAGAGGTCCGCAACGTAGTTCTGCTCGGCGCTACCAAGTCCGGCAAGACCACTCTTGCGGAGGCCATGCTCTTCGAGGGCAAAGTTATCTCCAGAATGGGCTCCATCGAAGACAAGAACACCTTGTCCGACAGCAACGAGCTTGAGAAAATCAACCAGCGTTCCATTTATGCAACTCCGCTCTATGCAGAGTTCGCAGGCGGCAAAATCAACATCATCGACGCCCCCGGTTCCGACGATTTCATCGGCGGTGCTTATTCAGCTTTCCGCGTGTGCGAGAGCGGCGTCCTGGTAATCAACGCCCAGCAGGGCGTGGAAGTCGGCACCGAGAGCTTCGTGCGCAGGGCCGAGGCCCAGAAGCTGCCTATGATCATAGCTGTTAACCAGCTGGACGCTGACAAGGCCGACTGGGATAACGTGCAGAACTCCATGAAAGAGACCTTCGGCGGCAAAATAGTGAACGTTCAGTTCCCCAATGCCTCCGGCGCTGCATTTGACGGCGTTATCGACGTTCTCACCATGAAGTATTACAAGGGCGGCGAGGTTCTGGACATCCCTGCCGATGCAGCCGACCAGGCCGAGGAATATCGCGAGCAGCTCATCGAAAAGGCTGCCGAGTTTGACGACGCTCTTATGGAGAAATACTTCGAAGAGGGTACCCTCAGCGAGGAAGAGATCCACAGCGGTCTTAACAAGGGTATCGTCAGCGGCGAGCTCTACCCCGTGTTCTGCGTCTGCGGCAAGAAAGACATCGGCGTCAAGCGCCTCATGGAGTTCATCAAGGACGTTGCACCCGCTCCCGAGGTCAAGGAGAACGGCCCCACCTCCCTGTTCATCTACAAGAACGATGTCGAGCAGCACCTTGGCGAGGTTTCTTACTTCAAAGTGATGAGCGGCACCCTTACCACCGGCATGGATCTGGAAGATCCTACCAACGGCGGCAAAGACCGTTTCTCCGCCATCTACGCAGTGGCCGGCAGCAAGAAGGAGCCCGTCACCAGCCTCCATGCAGGTGACTTCGGCTGCGCCGTCAAGCTCAAGAACAGCAAGTCCAGCACCACTCTCGCAACTCCCGGTTCCGATATCGTTTACGACCGTATCCAGTATCCCGCTCCCAAATACCGTTGCGCCATCAAGGCCAAGGTCCAGCAGGACGACCAGAAGCTCGGAGACGCTCTCAAGAAGATTGCTTCCCAGGATCCTACCGTGGTAGTAGAGTATTCCAAGGAGCTCCGCCAGACCATCCTTTCCGGTAACGGCGAGCAGCACATCAACATCGTCAAGTGGCGTCTGAACAACGAGTTCGGCCTGGAGGTCGAGCTCTTCGCACCCAAGGTGCCTTACCGCGAGACCATCACCAAGGTGGCAAGCGCACAGTACCGTCACAAGAAGCAGTCCGGCGGCGCCGGCCAGTTCGGCGAGGTCCATCTGCTCGTTTGCCCTGCCGAGGGTGACCTGAACACCAAGTTCATGATCAACGGCAAGGAGACTCAGCTCAACATCAAGACCCAGGATATTACCGAGCTCGAATGGGGCGGCAAGCTGGAGTTCTACAACTGCGTGGTCGGCGGCGCCATCGACCTTGGCTTCATGCCCGCCATCCTCAAGGGTATCAAGGAAAGAATGGTAGAGGGTCCTCTTACCGGTTCTTACGCCCGCGACATCCGCGTATTTGTGTACGACGGTAAAATGCACCCGGTTGACTCCAAGGAAATCGCCTTCATCATCGCTGGCCGCAACGCCTTCCGTGAGGCTTTCCGCAACGCTGGTCCTAAGATCCTCGAGCCTATCTACAACGTAGAGGTTATGACTCCCAGCGAGTATCAGGGAGCCGTTATGTCCGACCTCCAGAACCGCCGCGGTATGCTCGGCGACATGGGTGCAGACAAGGGCTTCGCTATCCTCAAGGCACGCGTTCCTCTGGCTGAGCTTTACCGCTACTCCACCACTTTGAGCTCGCTCACTGCAGGTTCGGCCACCTTCACCATGGAATTCGCCGACTACCAGCCTGTTCCCGGTGATGTACAGACCAAGCTCCTCGCCGAGTACGCAGCACAGGAAAAGGAAGAGGACTAATACTCCCCTCCCCATACTTCTACCGGTCCGCTCCTCCCTGGGCGGACCGGTTTTATTGCCGCCAGACGGCTCAGAACCGCTGAAGATGAACTATATGAAAAAACTTATACTGTTTGACCTTGACGGCACTTTGCTCGACACGATTGAAGATTTGGGCGAAGCCGTCAACCACTCCCTGCAGGCCCACGGGCTTCCTGTCCGGGCAAAGGAAGAGTTTCCCGCGATGGTAGGCCACGGAATTCGCAACCTGGTAAAGAACGCACTCCCTCAACATCTTAAAGAAGACACGGCAATCCTTGATTCATGCCTCAAAGTCTTTGTGGATTATTACTCTTCACACATTGATATCCACACTAAACCTTACGACGGAATAACGGAGCTCCTGCATCGCCTAAACAGCCGGAACATTAAGTTGGCCGTGGTTTCGAACAAGTTCCAGAAGGGCGCCGAAAAGCTGGTCGGCAAGTTCTTCGGCGACATTGCCTTTGTCTGCATCCTCGGCAACCGCCCCGGACACCCGCTTAAGCCGGACCCGGCAATAGTCGAGGAGGTACTCTCCGCATCCAATATGAAAAAGGAAGACTGCGTCCTGGTCGGGGACTCGCTGCCGGACATGCTTACTGCAGCCAACAGCGGAATAGACGCCATAGCGGTCAGCTGGGGTTACTGTAAACCTTCCGAACTCTCCCACTACAGGATAGCAGGGAACACGGAAGAGCTGGAATCGATCCTTGGCAGATAAACGCCTCTTATTCCTTAATAAGAGAGTCGAATGTGGTGCGGCTGACGGGGAGCGAGAAGGCAATACCCTGGCCGTTGGTCGAGAGGCCCGACTCCTTGTAGATAGAGCGCATCACGGCGTCCTTGATGTCAGCGGTCACAAGTATAAAAACCACCTCCTTGTTGGGCTGTATGCTGATGTTGAAGAACTCTTCTGCCTCGGGATTGGCGGTGCCGCGGCCCTTGATGACCGAGCCGCCCCGGGCACCTGCCTTGGTGGCCGCTTCGGCAACATTCTGAGAAAAGCCGGCGTTGACTATACAGACTATCAATTCGTATTTATTATCCATGGCGATTGCTATTTTACAGTGGTTCTTTCGTTACTTAAAAATCCGTACACAAGAGTGCCTATCACACTCGTCAGGGGAATCGTAAACGCAATTCCCTTATAATCTTTACCCTTGGCTATAGTATCGTGGAAGAAATCGACAAGGCCCTGGGCCTCGTCGCTCCGCACCACACTTGCCAGCAAGGTCTTTGGCGAGGGAGTAAGTCCCAAAGAACTGAGCAGCATATGAGTCACTCCGGAACAAGGAGTGATAAACTGAGCGTTAGCCTGGTGGGACTGTATGATACTGGAGTAATAAGCTGCCTTCTTGTTGTGGACCACGGCCACGAAAAGCTCGAGCTTTACAGGTGCGACATTACGTGTTTCCATAGGCTTACTCAAAGTAAATGATTTGATCGTCAGCAGCCTCGAGGATACGGCGCATGGCCACACTCTTGCGCCTGCGCACGCTCATCACCGACTTGAAACCGAGAGACTGTATGGTGATAAGCGGAGTCATTGCCACCATAGCCACCACACCGAATGCAAAATCCAGCACCGACGACTCTCCCTGCATGGCAACGCAAGTACCTATCACCATCGGCAAAATAAAACTGGATGTAAGAGGACCGCTGGCCACACCGCCGGAGTCGAATGCGATGGCGGTGTAGAGCTTGGGCACGAAGAACGACAGTCCGAGCGAAATCAGATAGCCCGGCACAAGGTAGTACAGGAGCGAGAATCCAAGATAAACCCTAAGGACCGACAGACCGATGGATACTCCCACGCCAAGAGAAAGAGCCAGCATCATCTGCCGCTTCGAAACCTCCCCGCCTGTGATATCTTCTACCTGATTATTAAGCACATGCACAGCAGGTTCCGCCAGAACCACCACGGTGCCGATTACGAAGGCGAAGACTATGATGAGCCAGGGATTCTCTGCGGCCAGGCCGGCGCCGATCTTGTAGCCGATGGGCATAAATGCCATCTCAACCGCCGACAGGAAAACAACGAGGCCCACGAAAGTGTAAACGGCACCCACAAGTATCTGCACCAGCTTGTTGCCGGGGAGCTTGAGGATCAGGAACTGCAGGGCGAAGAAAACCAGAAGCACCAGCAGCAGCGACTGGCCGACATCTATCATCTGCCCCACGAAAACGTTGCCTATGCCCTCTTCCAGGACAGCTTCCATAGAATAGTCCGGAACCTGATAGTCGATGCTTCCGCTTGACATCATCGAGAGGAACAAGACCGCCAGAACAGGGCCCACAGAACAAAGCGCGATAAGGCCGAAGCTGTTTTCACTGGCGTTCCTGCCGCCTACCGTAAGGGCGATACCCACGCCGAGAGCCATTATGAACGGCACCGTTATGGGGCCCGTGGTCACGCCTCCGGAATCGAAAGACAGGGCGAGCAGCGAGCCGCGGCCTCCTTCGATAAGCAGAGCCGTGATGCAGAACAGCATCATGTACAGAAACATCAGGATAGAGGGAAGGTCGAGGTGCAGCAGGATCTTGAATACTCCCAGCACCAACAGCAGACCGACCCCTATGCCCACCGTGTAAATCAGCATCTTGGAATTCATCACCGCACTCACCTGCCCGGCAAGCACGGAAAGGTCGGGCTCCGCCACGGTAATCAGCACCCCCATCAGAAGGCACACGCTTACAAGGACCGGTGTCCTTTTTGACTTGGTAAGACCCTCGCCGATGTACTGTCCCATAGGTGTCATTGCAAGGTCGGCTCCCAGATTGAAGAGACCGATTCCGATCACCAGCATGAGTGTAGCTATGAAAAACAAAACCAACTCACGATTGGATATCTCAACCCATGGTAACAAATACAAAGCGAGTACAATTGCACTGACGGGAAGTACGGAAGTCAGCGCCTCTTTAAGCTTGTCTAACAACGAAGACCAAAGCTGTCCCGAAATACTGTCGGATTTCTTCATACTCAATTTGGATATACAAAGATAATAGTATTTTTCCTAACTTTGCATTCATATGACTTTGATTCTGACTGGAAGCCCTACGCGCTACGGAGAGGACAGGTTTACCGAAGACAATGGTTTTTTGGCTACGGTACGCGCTTCCATCCCCCTTCGGCCAAGGGTCTTGCTGGTCAGTGCGGCACCGGACGACGAGGCCTTCACCGAGAGCGTTCTCGCAGGTATGAGCCTCTGTATCAGGAATTCAGGCATCGATCCTTCGAAGATAACAATGCTTGACCGGCGCAATTGCGGGCGCGCCGCGGAACTCGTCGCGCAGGCCCATTGGATCGTGCTTTGCGGCGGCCACGTACCCACGCAGAACCGCTTCCTTCATGAGATACACCTGAAAGAACTTCTGCACAGTTTCCGCGGACTGGTGATGGGGTGCAGCGCCGGCAGCATGAACTGCGCCGACATGGTCTACTCTCACCCCGAGCTCCCCGGCGAGGCTGCCGACCCCTCATACAAGCGGTGGCTCAAAGGCCTGGGACTCACAAAGCTCCGCATCATTCCGCACTATTATCAAGTCAGGGATGCCATAGTTGACGGACAGCGCCTGTTTGAAGATATAATCTTCCCCGACAGCTACTCACACTCGTTTTATACCTTCCCAGACGGTGGCTATATCGTAAGCCGCTCCGGCCGGGAAACCCTGCACGGGACAGCATGGGAAATATCAGGCGGCGCCATGCGGCAAATCAGTAACGAAAATCAAGTGTATACTTTTATGAACGTTGTTTTTATTTCTCCTCATTTTCCACAGACCTACAGCCACTTCTGCGCTGCTCTAAAGCGCAACGGAGCCAACGTGCTGGGCATTGCCGACACACCCTGGGGGGGCCTTAACGACGAGCTCCGCGGCTCTCTGTCCGACTATTATCAAGTACGCAACCTTGAAGACTACGAAGAAGTGTACCGCGCCGTGGCATGGTTCGCCCACAAGTGGGGACACATCGACTGGATCGAATCGAACAATGAATACTGGCTCGAGCAGGACGCGCGCCTGCGCACCGACTTTAACGTAAACTCCGGCATCAAGCTCGACAGCATCGACGGCATCAAGGAAAAGTCGGAGATGAAGAAGTACTATGCGGCCGGAGGCATCCCCACCGCCCGCCAGATCAAGGCGGCAGAAGGCCTGGATGCCGTGCGCGCATTCGCCCGCAAGACAGGATACCCCATAATTGCCAAGCCCGACAACGGCGTGGGCGCAAGCGGCACTTTCAAGATGCACTCCGACCAGGAGCTTGAAGCCTGGTTCGGCGAGCACGCGAGCAACTACGGCGCATTTGTGGTGGAAGAATTCATCACCGGCCTTCTGACATCATACGACGCAATCTACAACTCGGCCGGAGAGCCTTTGTTCGAGTCGATGGGAGTTTATCCCACGCCCATAATGGACATCGTGCACGGGAACCTCGACTCCTGCTACTATGTCGAGAGAGACGTCCCTGCGGCGCTTTCGCGCATCGGACGCCGTACCGTCAAGGCTTTCGGCATCAAGAGCCGGTTCGTGCACCTGGAATTCTTCAAGCTCGACCGTGACCGCGAAGGTCTCGGAAAGAGGGGCGATTTTGTGGGGCTGGAAGTGAATATGCGGCCTGCAGGGGGCTACACGCCCGATATGATGAACTTCGCCCACTCGACTGACGTGTTCCAGATCTGGGCCGATATGGTGACTTTTGACTCCCGCCGCAAAGGAAGCGGAGAGCAGTACTGGTGCGCCTACGCCAGCAGGCGCGACTGCTACCGCTACGTCAACTCGCACGAAGACATCCTTGCCGAATATGGCGCCGGAGTTTACTCCCCCGCCGATCCCTCCCTTGGCATCTGCATGTGCCAGCGCATGCCGGACGCCCTCTCCGATGCCCTTGGCAACCAGGTCTATATGGCCCGCTTCAGCTCGCGCAAAGACATACAGCCCTTCTTCGACTTCGTTTGCCGCAGAGCCTAGGACGGCAGTTTTTTTATATTTGCATCATCCTCATTAATAGCATCATATGATTGAGCCCCATTCTTTTTTAAGGTATACAGCGCCCAAGACGGAGCTGGCTGCCACTTGCACCCACGACCTTTTATGCGATTCGGTCACTCACTATGAAGTCGATTCCGAATTGGTTATCGTTGATGGTCCCGAACTTTAAATCCGAGCGCTATGAAAAAGATTAATTTGATTTGCCTGGCGGCCCTGATGTTTACCGCCTGCCTTAGTGAAAAAGAATTGGACACCGCCCCCGAGACTCGGATAGCTCCGGGCAAAATAACCATTACCGCCACCATAGGCGAAGGTACCGGAACCAAGTTGTATCTGGAAGAAGACACCGGAAAGTTGTTCTGGGAGGGTGACGAAGACCCTATAGGTGTATTTACCGGAAATCCTGAAGATACAGGTGCCGCCTTTGCGATGGAAGAGTCGAGCAGCGCTTCGACCGCCACGTTTACCGGCGAACTTAAATATCCCGTGGGAGAATATCTATATGGTATTCATCCATATACAGGAAGTGAATACAACCATCTGTGCGGAATGGTGGACGGCAAAATCAGACTGCCTCTGCTGAACGGCTTCGATGTATATGATTTTCAGGACGGCAAGATTTTCGGGTACGAGACCAGGCCTCATTTGCTGCCGCGTGAGGGCATAACATTCCCTATGGTTGCACGCTCCCAAGACACCCACTTCCATTTTTACAATGTCTGCGGCGGACTCAAGGTTGTCGTTGATAATCCGAACCTTATGGGCGTCGTGATCAAAAACAACGACGGCAACCCCCTGTGGGGAATAATGGAAATATCATTCGACGCTGACGGCAAACCTGTAATGGAAAGTCTGTCCATTACAGATGAACTGATTGAGGCTGTAGGAGAGGGCGGAGAATACAATTATCACACTCCCGATGAATTCTGGATTATGGACGACGGCAGCAACGGCGACTATCGCCTTGACCCAGGCGAGCCATACTACGCCCTCCTGCCCCCCATCACTTTCACCCAGGGTATGACGGTCACGTTCAGGACGCCATCCACTTATGCTACATACAATGTGAATAAATCGTTCAGCATAGAGCGTTCGGTATTCAGCCGCCTGACTCTGCGCGACAAAGGCCTGGAATTCAAGCCCCTCGAGGGAAACCTGATTTTCGAGAGCGAGAGCTTCAAGCAGTATTGCGTCAATAATTTCGACACCAATCGCGACGGGGAGATCAGTTTTGCCGAGGCTCTTGCAGTCAAAGAAATCATCATCAACGAAACGGCCAACACTGATGCGCCCGGACGGGAAGATCTGATGTTTTTCGAGAACCTTGAAAAACTGGTTTGCCGCGGCACGGAAAGCAATCCCGGACCCTTGTACAGGGTCGACACCCAGTGGCTGCCCAAACTTAAGTATCTCGACTGCTCCTACAATAACATCCAGAATGAAGTCGATTTAAGCTCGAATCCTGATATTGAAACCGTTAATCTTCAATATAACCAGATTCCCGGAATCATTGTCAAGAACTGCACCAAGCTAACTACCCTCGCGCTCACGGACAACAAGGTGACCGAGATTGACTTAAGCGACTGCCCGGTACTGGACAGATTATATCTTTCCGGCAACGATCTCAACTCGCTTGACGTAAGCCATAATCCACTGCTTACTTATATTAATTGCAATTATAACAAGAATATAGGTTCTCTTGACCTCAGCAACAACCCTCTTCTGGAAACGCTGTACGGCGGTGGCTGCGGTTTGTCTACACTTGATGTAAGCAAACAACCCCGGCTCATAACCTTATATTGCTGGGGCAACAATCTCACTTCGCTTGACATTTCTAACAACGAGAATATATCATTTTTATCTTGCTATAATAATAATTTGACTTCCCTGAACTTAACGCATCTCAAATATTTGATCCGCGCATTTGTATCATATAATCCGCTCGGCTCCCTGGACGTGACAAAGAACCCCAATCTTGAGATTCTTTACTGTTGTCTCAACGAGCTGAAGACTTTGGATGTCTCGAATAATCCAAAGCTCCAGTACCTGCGCTTCTTCGACAACGACATCACCGGGATCGACCTCAGCCAGAATCCGGATCTTACAGAAGTTGTGTTCGGAGGCAATCCCCTTGAACTGCTCGACGTAAGCCACAACCCCAAGCTGTATTATTTCGACGGAGTGTATGAAGAGCCTCTCTGGCGCAACGAAACGCTGATAAGCGATGTTAAGTACAACACCTTTACATCTCCTCTCAAGTATCTGATTATTGCCGATGGGCAGAGCATTCCGGAAGTAACTTACGACCGCATTGACCAAACTATTCCGTATGCCACAATAGTCCTCACCCGCGCTCAATACGAGTCCGGAGTGCACCCACACGCGGATTTGTTCGGAGACTATACAATGAAGGCCTACCATGCAAAATCCAATGATGAGTATTCATATGATGAATGGACGTCATCGATAAGTGAATACGCATCGGATCCAACCCGGGCCACCTTATCGTGGTTCTTGTATTTAGCTCAGCAAAACCAAGCGTCGTTCTCGCCCTCCATTGACATTTACGGTATTGTGGCGGGAGACCGCAGCCGTATCCGCATTCCTCTGCCTCAGCGAACTCCTTGTTACTGGGAAAACGCAAGCTCAGATTGGTCGATGTTCTTGTGGGACGGGGAATTGATGTCCGGGCGGTTTACTGCCAATGAAGGGGTGGTCACATTTACCCGCCAGGGCGACGGCTCATACAAAGCCGACAAGCCATTCGGCCTAGCCTTTACTCAAGGCTTGTATGGCATTGACAATTACACTCAAGGCTATTATCTCGGCCAGGTTAACTTAGCCACGGACGAATACCCGATAGTGCTTATCAAGCAGTAGTCCCCGTCGCCGGAGGTGCTTGAGGATGGACCTCCGGCAGCAAAATAGGCCTAAAATGCCGTCGGAGGTACACACAAATGCACCTCCGACGATAGTGTAATTGTTACTACACCAAATCCAGCAGTATAGCCGCCTCTTTATATGTCAAACCTATCACTCGGGATAATTGACTTATATCGGCCCCGAAACGGCGGCGTAATTGCTTCAACAATTCAGACTTCTGGTCTCGGTTCAATGATTCTATGCTATCTGCCCGGAATAACGAACGGCATAAGTCCAGGGCCGAGGACAGGATATTCTGGTCACGGAAAGAAGGAACAGCATCTTTTTCAAGTATTTTCTTAGCCTTTGAAGAAGAGTTAAGGAAATAATTATAGCGCTTGGGACTCCTGAAAAGAGCTTCAACCGCTTCAGTATTAACGTATGATTCCGGAAGGATATATCCCTCGTCACAATAACGAAAAGATGATGGCAAACTTACATTGCTTCTGGTCATCCTTATTTGAGCACGTCGTGACATTTTTCCTACAGGCAGGCCGCTTACCGGGTTATCGTTAAAGAAACATCTTCCCGTGCCCCAAGGATAAAAATACGATGACGCACAGATATTAGCAGCAACACAATTCATCTGAACATAGGCTATTACTCTTTCAACTGCTTCTTCACCGGTTATTTCACGAATATCTACTTTAACTCTACGGAAATAATCTTTCACTTTATACTTCCTGCTGAAATAGCCCCCATATAGTTTCTTAAAAGTGTCAATGAAACGTTTGGCGCTTTCAGAATCGCAAAGCAAGACGAAATGTACGTGATTTGACATCAAGATAAATGTCAAAACCTTGACCTTGGTGAGTATGGTTACAACGGCGACATAATTCATCGCCGCTCTGAAATCTTCGTCGTCCTTGAACCAAAGACGGTCTGAAAAATGATCTGTAGTCACTAAAAATATTTTCATAATCTAAGTTTTTCACAAACATACAATCCCCCGTCGATATTTCCAAACCCAGTTGTCACCGGAGATATTTGCAGATGTAGGTCAAAAAAAGGCTTCAATTGTCGTCGGAGGTGCTTGAGGATGGACCTCCGGCAGCAAAATATGCCTAAAATGCCGTCGGAGGTACACACAAATGCACCACCGACGACGTTTTAACCATTTTTCGCGATAAGGGCGAACGTTTAACTTCTGTAGTTCCCGCTCTCCTGCTGGAGTACCCGGTTACCTTCCAGCACCACCGGCTACTTCCCTTCGCCGCCGGTCACCTGCCGGAGCACGCGGGCGAGCTGGTCGGAGCAGGAGGTGCCGCGGCCGGCGCAATTGATACCGCTCAGGCGCTCGACCGCAAAGTCCACCGTGGCGCCTTCAAGCAAAGCTCCAAGGGCCTGCAGGTTGCCGTTGCAACCGGCAAGGTATTTAAGATTGTGGATACGCCCGTCCACTAAGTCGAAATCTATCAGCTTAGAGCATACCAGCGTGCTGGGAGCGGCGGTAATGTGGCGGACACCGTTCTCGACGGTATCTACTAAAATTTTATAGTCGTTTCCGGTCATATGGCAATTGCTTTCATCGGAAAGAGGCTGCTGTTTCTCCATCCTCGCTTCGCTCACCCTCCCACTGCGTGGGCCCCTCCCGCTACAAGCGAGGGTTCTTACGATTCCGAAACAGCAGCCTCTTTCCGATGCAGAGTTATTCTTTAACGGTGCTGACCAGGCAGAGCTCGTCCATCTGCACCTGGTCGATCTTGGAAGGCGAATCGATCATCACATCGCGGCCCTGGTTGTTCTTGGGGAAGGCGATGTAGTCGCGGATGGTCTCCTGCCCGCCGAAGAGGGCGCAAACCCTGTCGAAACCGAATGCAAGGCCTCCGTGAGGCGGAGCGCCGAACTTGAATGCATTGATGATGAAGCCGAACTTGTAGTCCGCCTCCTCGGGGCTGATACCCAGCACCTCGAACATTCGCTTCTGCATATCGGCATTATGGATACGGATAGAACCGCCGCCCAGCTCGGTGCCGTTGAGCACAAAGTCGTAAGCATTGGCGCAAACCCTCTCCAGATCTTCCTTGGCGTTGGAATAGAACCACTTTTCGTGCTCGGGCTTAGGAGCCGTAAACGGATGGTGCATGGCATAGAAACGGCCGTCCTCGTCGCTCCACTCCAGCAGAGGGAAATCCACAATCCACAGAGGGGCGAACACCTTGGGATCACGCATGCCCAGGCGGTTGCCCATTTCGATACGGAGCACGCCCAGACGGGTCTGGGTCTTACGCTTCTCGCCGCACATCACCAGCAGCAGGTCGCCCTTTGACGCACCGCAAGCGGCAGCCACTTCCTGAAGCTTCTCTGGCGAATAGAACTTGTCCACGCTGGACTTGACGCTTCCGTCGGCATTGAGCTTGACGTACACCAGGCCGGCGGCGCCCACCTGAGGACGCTTGACCCACTCGGTAAGTTCATCCAGCTGCTTGCGGGTATATTCCGCGCATCCGGGGACGGCGATGGCGCCCACGTACTGCGCTGAATCGAACACGCCGAAGCCGCATCCCTGCACCAGGGAGGTGATTTCGTTTATCTCCATGCCGAAGCGGATATCCGGCTTGTCGGAGCCGTAACGGTCCATAGCGTCGTACCAGCTCATGCGGGGCAGAGGATCGGGAATCTCCACGCCCAGGGCGTTGCGGAACATGCTGCGCATCATTCCTTCGAACATATTCAGCACGTCTTCCTGCTCCACGAAGCTCATCTCGCAGTCGATCTGGGTGAACTCAGGCTGGCGGTCGGCGCGCAGGTCCTCGTCGCGGAAGCAGCGGACAATCTGGAAGTAACGGTCGTAGCCGGCCACCATAAGCAGCTGCTTGAAAGTCTGGGGGCTTTGCGGCAGGGCGTAGAATGTGCCGGGGTTCATACGGGAAGGCACCACAAAGTCACGGGCGCCTTCGGGAGTGGACTTGATCAGATAAGGGGTCTCTATCTCCATGAAGCCCTGTCCGTCAAGATAGGTGCGGATTTCCTGGGCCAGACGGTGCCTCAGCGCGAGCGCCCTCTGCAGGGGCGGACGGCGAAGGTCGAGATAACGGTACTTGGCCCTCAGGTCCTCGCCGCCGTCGCTCTGCTCCTCGATAGTGAAGGGAGGAACGGAAGCCCGGTTAAGTATATTGATGCCCTCGACCTTGATTTCAATATCGCCTGTGGGCATTTTGGGGTTCTTGCTCTGGCGCTCGAGCACCTCGCCGGTAACCTGAATTACGAATTCGCGTCCGAGGGAGGCTGCGGCCTCGACCAGTTCTGCGGGAGCATCCGCCTCAACCACCAGCTGTGTGATGCCGTAACGGTCCCTGAGGTCGATGAAGGTCATGCCTCCGAGTTTACGGGATTTCTGTACCCATCCCGCCAGGGTTACTTTCTTACCTTTGTCTGCAATGCGGAGCTCGCCGCAAGTGTTGGTCCTATACATAGTGCTATTGTTTTCAGGAATGCAAAGATAGCAATTTTACATCAGATATGTTCCACTTCGGGGTGCAACTCAACACCAAACTTTTCGTGGACTGTGGCTATGATGCGCCTCTCCAGTTCAAGCACGTCCCCGGGGGTTGCCGAGCCGGTGGCGTTCACTATTACCAGGGGCTGCTTCTCGTACACGGCGGCACCTCCTTCCTTCTCGCCTTTGAAGCCGCACTGGTCGATAAGCCAGGCCGCGGGAACCTTTATCATGCCGCCGTCCAGTACGTAGTGAGGCACTATCGAACCGGGCGCCGCGGCATCACATACCCGCACGAAGTCAGCGGCAGTGATGACAGGATTCTTGAAGAACGAGCCTGCGGAACCTGTTTCTTCGGGATCGGGAAGTTTGGTGCGGCGTATGGCGATAATGGCATCACGTATGGCCTTGGGGCTCGAAGGATCAACCCCGGCAAGGCCCTTGTACTCGAGGCGCGGACGGGGCACCCGCGATACGCGCAGCAGCACCGAAGTGATGATGTACCTCCCTCCGCTCTCCTTGAACATCGACTCGCGATAGCCGTATGCGCACTCCCCTACGCTGAACTTGCAGGGCTTTTTCTCCTGAAGGTCGAAGCACGACACGCCTGATATCAAATCCTTGATTTCCACGCCGTAGGCTCCTATGTTCTGAACCGCCGCGGCTCCCACCTCGCCGGGAATGAGGGAGAGGTTCTCCGCTCCCCATAGGCCATGCCCGCAAAGTTCCGCTACAAGGTCGTCCCAAACCACTCCGGAGCCCACCACCACAGGCACTTCGTCAAGACCCAAGTCAACATATTTGACATATTTGATTGCCGAATGCAGGATGGTGCCCGGAAAATCTCCTGTAAAGAGCAGGTTAGAGCCACCTCCGATATGTTTAACCGGCTTGGGAAGAGAGTCAAAATCGATAGAATAAAGCTCATCCACGCTACCGTACTCCACAAAGCACGCACACCGCGCTTTCATGCGGAAAGTATTACGCGAGCTAAGGTCAAAATTGTATTCTTTCAGCATAGCCCTCAAAGATAAAAAAAATTGCTATCTTTATGGACAAATTAGATTCGGATGAGTTCATTTATAGTAGAAGGTGGTCACCGTCTGAGTGGAAGCATAGCCCCGCAGGGCGCCAAGAACGAGGCTCTTGAGGTCATCAGCGCCGTACTGCTAACTTCCGGCAGTGTCACCATCAGCAATATTCCCGATATTCTGGACATCCGCAACCTTATCTCCCTGCTGGAAGGCATGGGCGTAAAGGTTGAAAGGCATTCCAAGGGAGAATACACATTTACCGCCTCGCGCATCAACGAATTCTACGTCTCCAGCGCCGAGTTCGTGGAGAAATGCGCCCGCCTGCGCGGATCGGTGATGGTCGTGGGTCCGCTGCTCGCCCGCTTCGGACTGGCATACTTCCCCAAGCCGGGCGGAGACAAAATAGGCCGACGCAGGGTGGACACTCACCTGGACGGCTTCATCAAGCTCGGAGCCGACTGCTCTTACGACACGTCCCGCCACGCATACAAACTCAGCGCCCAAGGCCCTCTGCAGGGCTGCTACATGCTGCTTGACGAGGCATCGGTGACCGGCACCGCCAACATCGTAATGGCCGCAACCCTCGCCGAAGGCACTACCACCATTTACAACGCCGCCTGCGAGCCTTACGTGCAGCAGCTCTGCAAGCTCCTGGTAGCTATGGGTGCCAAAATCGAACGCATAGGCTCCAACCTACTCAAAATCACCGGAGTAGAAGAGCTCCACGGAGCTTCCCATGTTGTTCTGCCCGACATGATCGAAGTAGGCTCGTTCATAGGCATGGCCGCCATCAACCAGAGCGAGCTCACCATAACCAACGTGCATTACGACGAGCTCGGCATCATTCCCGAGTGCTTCCGCCGCCTGGGCATACGCCTCGAGCAAAGGGGAGACGACATCTACATCCCCGAGCAAGACAGCTATGTGATAGAATCGTTCATGGACGGTTCCATCATGACCATAGCGGACGCGCCCTGGCCGGGCCTTACGCCTGACCTGCTGTCGGTGATGCTGGTAACCGCCGTGCAGTGCCGCGGCAGCGTGCTCATACACCAGAAGATGTTCGAGAGCCGCCTGTTCTTTGTCGATAAGCTCATCGACATGGGGGCCCAGATCATCCTCTGCGACCCTCACCGGGCCGTAGTTATCGGCCACGACCACCGCATGCAGCTGCGCGGAGGCCGCATGACATCGCCCGACATACGTGCCGGTATCGCCCTTCTGCTTGCGGCAATGTCGGCCAAAGGCACTTCAATCATTGACAATATAGACCAGATAGACCGGGGCTACCAGGACATCGACCTGCGCCTGAACGCCCTCGGAGCACATATTGAACGCCAAGTATGATTGTACTTAAATTCGGCGGCTCGTCGGTGGCAAACGCCACGGCCATGTCGCGGGTACTCGATATAGTAGAACAGGCGGCCGAGAAGGACCGCGTAATCCTTGTCAGTTCCGCCATCAGCGGATGCACCGACGCACTTATCCAGATAGGTAAGGCGGAAGACCCCGAGCAGCTCATAGACGCCCTGGAGCGCAAGCACCTTGCCATCATCAACCGTCTTTTCACCGGCAAGGAACGCCTGGATGCCGTTTCCGACTGCCGGAGCACATTCTCGGAGGTGCGCTGCATACCGCCGGTCATCGAATCGTTCGGCGAGCTGCTATCGACCCGCATTCTCTCGCGCAAACTATCCTGCGAGGGCTTCAAGGCCACCTGGATTGACTCCCGCAACATGATTTTCACAAGCGGCGGAGAAGTTGACACGGAAAAGTCATATGCTGCTATTGTCCGCACCATCTACTCTTATCCCGAGACGCGCATTTTCGTAGCACCCGGCTTCATAGCCCGCGACGAGAACGAGAACGTAACCACTCTCGGCCGCGGAGGATCGGACTACAGCGCATCGCTTTTCGCAGCCGCCACCGATGCCGACGACCTGGAGATATGGACCGACGTACCGGGCATTATGACCACCAACCCCAAGGTGGTCAGCGCGGCCCGCACCATCCCCGAAATCAGCTACAAAGCGGCGTTCGACATGGCCAGCTACGGCGCCAAGGTACTCTACGCCCCGGCGGTGGCCCCTGCGCGCGAAAAAGGCATCGCCATCAACATACGCAACACCTTCGACCCGTCCAACCCCGGCACAATCATCTGCGCGCACAACACCGGAATCGGCGAGTGGAAAGGCGTGGCCTCTCTTGACGACGAACAGTCAGGCACCACCCGAGTGTGCCTCATAGGCGAGGGTCCGGTGGGCGCGAAGGCTGCCGTACGCCGCATCGAAACGGCCCTTCGCGAGGCAGGCATCAAGCCTCTTGGCGAGGTGCAGTGCGAAGACGGCACCAATTTCTGCATCAGCGTACGCTCCAACGTGGCGCGAAACACCGTGGCCGCAGTGCACCGTGAATTCTTCGAAGAAAGAGCCCTGACAACCCTGGATGTGTACGTAGCGGGGCACGGCGCGGTGGGCAGTGCGCTGAAGGACATAGTGGACGCCTGCGGCGGGCGGTTCCCTTCTGCCGGCAAGCGCATCAACATCAAAGAGATATCCAGCAGCCACGACTTTGCCGACCGCGTGCTCGAGACCGCCCGGAGCCGTTCGATCTTTGTCGACTGCACCGACAGCACCGAAATCTGGCGCAAGTTCATCCCGATGTTCAACAAGGGCATCAGCGTCGTGACCTCCAACCGCCGCTCGCTCGCAATCCCCTATGTGGATTATGCGGCAATCAAGGCCGCCGCTGCCGAAAACGGATGCTTCTTCCGCTACGACACCACCGTGGGTAACGCCCTCCCCATACTCCAGTCCATCTCGGACGGAGCCAACTGCGGAGACGGCGTAACTCTCATTGAGGCAGTGGTTTCCTGCACCCTCAACTATATCATCACCGGTTACGACGGAGTGCGCCGCGAGAGCTTTGCCACCCTGTTGCGCAAGGCCCAGGCTGACGGGCTCACCGAGCAGGACCCCCGTATCGACCTCGGAGGACGGGACGCCCTGCGCAAGCTGCTCATCCTCTCCCGCGAGGCCGGGGTGCCCCTGGAAGAAAAAGATGTAGAGATTGTGCCGATGCTCGGGCCGGAGTATTTTAAGGGCAGCATCGAGGACTTCTACCGCAGGCTCGACGAGGACGAGGCCAAGTTCGTGCAGCGCGAGGACGAACTTGACGCCATGGGCAGCAGGCAGCGCTTCGTGGCATCTCTCAGGCGGCGGGACGACGGCACTTTCAAGGCCGAGATCAAGATGCGGCTGGTGGGTATAGACAGCCCGTTCTACTGGATCAGCGGCACCGAAAACGTAACCATCATCCATAGCGCCGACGCCTACCCCCTGGTTATCAAGGGTTCCGGAGAAGGCGCCCGGCTGGCGGCCAGCGGAATTATACGTAACATACTACAATAGAACACGATATGAAGGTAATTATCAGCGGCTATGGCCGTATGGGCCATATCATAGAAGGAGTACTGCTCCATAAAGGAATCGAACTTGTGTGCGCCACCGAAGATGTGTGCGCCACCCCTCCCGAAGTAGCACGCGAGTGCGTCTGCATCGACTTTACCACCCCCGCAGCCTTCCGTGCCAACTACAAATGGATTGCGGAGCATTTCAAGGCGGCCGTGGTAGGCACCACCGGCTGGGACGATATAATGGGCGATGTGGTGGCAGCATTCTATGCAGCAGGCACCCCCATGATCTACTCCTCCAACTTCTCTATAGGCGTAAATGCTACCTACGCTGCCCTGGAGAAGGTATCCGACATTCTCAAGGGCTATGGCTACGTACCTCATATCGAGGAGACTCACCATGTGCACAAACTGGACGCTCCCAGCGGAACCGCCAAAGAGATGGCCCGCCTGGTCGGAGACCATCTGGGCGTCAAGCCCGACATAACCTCCATACGTGAGGGCGAGGTGCCCGGCAAGCATGTGGTCAAGTTCAAGTCGGAAGTTGACAAGATTAAAATTTCACACGAGGCCTTTTCCCGTCAGGGCTTCGCCGAGGGTGCCGTAGTGGCTGCCACCATGACGGAAGGTTTAACCGGAGTTCACAGCTTCAAAGAATTGATAATCAAATGAAAATACCCGAACTAAAAGGCTGCGGGACAGCCCTTGCAACCCCTTTCCTCGCCGACGGCGAAGTTGATTACGAAGCCTATGCCTCTCTTGTGCGCCGCCAGGTAGAAGGCGGAGCCGATTTTCTGGTGCCCCTTGCCACAACCGGCGAGACTCCCACTCTCGACCCCATCGAGCGCGTGTCGATGCTCGAGATTACGCACGACAATGCCGCCGGTGTGCCTCTGCTGGTAGGCTGCGGAAGCAACAGCGTACAGGGCACCCTTACCCAGATGGAGATGCTTGAGGGAGCCGCCGTGGACGCCTGGCTGGTGGTAGTGCCATTCTACAACAAGCCCAACCAGGAGGGGCAGTTCCAGTATTTCAAGGCCATCGCCGAGGCAAGTTCAAAGCCCATAGTGATTTATAATGTACCCGGCCGCACCGGGGCAAATATGCTCCCCGCAACCTGCCTGCGGCTCGCCCGCGAGGTTCCCGGCATAGTTGGTATCAAAGAGGCGTCCGGCAAGATTGAGCAAGCACGCGAGATACTCGCAGGCGCACCCTCCGACTTTATGCTTCTCAGCGGCGACGACGACCTTACCCTCCAGATGATGAAGTCCGGCGGCAAAGGAGTCATTTCCGTAGCCTCCAACATAGTACCCGAAAAGGTATCGGCCATGACACGCGCCGCCCTGGACGGCCGCTGGGAAGAAGCAGAAGAGCTGGACGAGGCCCTCAAGCCCCTCTACCACGCCTGCTTCGTCGAGCCCAACCCCATCCCCGCCAAAGCAGCCCTTTCGCTCCTCGGCCTCTGCACCCCCACCATGCGCCTCCCCCTCGTCCAGGCCGAACCGGGCACCTTCGACCTCATGAAAGAAGTGCTGGCAGGGCTGTAATTATAGGCACAGGAAAGCGCACAACGTACGACATATGGAATTTTTGCATTTCACGCTTGTCGACCTTATCGACATCATACTCGTAGCGGCGGTTATATTCGTGATTTTCCGCTGGATAAAGGGTTCTTCGGCTATGAATATCTTCATCGCCATCATAATCCTTTTTCTGGTGCGGGTACTCGCCACTGCGCTGAACATGCGCATGATTTCCGCCCTGCTCGGCGCCATACTTGACGTGGGAGCACTGGCCATCATAATCATTTTCCAGCCCGAAATACGCCGCTTCCTCAACAACATAGGCCGTACCGCCGGTGACAATACCCTCATACGCAGGCTCTTGCGCCGCCAGCGGGCCGAGGGGCTCGACTCCGACAATATGTCGCAAGTGGTTTCGGCTGTGGAGCAAATGGCCTCCAACAAGACCGGTGCCCTCATAGTAATACGCCGCAGGGACAATCTGCAGAGCATCATAGCCACCGGTGACAGCATAGACGCACGCATCAGCGAGCGCCTGATTATGAACATCTTCTTCAAGAATTCTCCCCTGCACGACGGTGCCATGGTCATCGGCGACAACCACATCATCGCCGCCCGCTGCACCCTGCCGCTTACAGAGCGTCTGGACCTCCCGGCCCACTACGGAATGCGCCACAGGGCTGCCGTCGGGCTTGCCGAGCAGTGCGACGCCGACGTAATAGTGGTGTCGGAAGAGACCGGGCAGGTAAGCTTTGTCAGAGGCAGGAGCATAACTCTTGTAGAAACATCGGCCACCCTTAAACTCAAACTTCAGAACAATGACCAATGAACGGCTTGAAGCCAAACTGGGCTTCAACAAAGTCAGAGAAATAATCGCCGAAAAATGCCGCACGGACTATGCCGCAGCCCGTGTGGCGCAGGAGAAGTTCTCCACCTCGCCGGGAGCCATACGAAAGCGCCTCGCCCTAACGGACGAAATGCGCCTGATACTTCTCTTCGAGGAGAACTTCCCCACTTCCGGTTTCATCGACGGTGCTCCCTTCCTGGATCCGCTGCAGAGCGAAGGCAGCAGCATTGACGCCCTTGGCCTTGGCAAACTCCGCACATTGCTTGACACCATAAGGCGCATAACCGGCTTCTTTGCCGGCATCAAAGACGGCATCTACCCCAACCTCAAGGCTCTCAGCGCTCCGATACTCAACTTTCCGGTAATTCTCAAGCGCATCGACCTGATACTCGACCGCTACGGAGACATCAAGGACAACGCCTCCGATGAGCTCGCCGACATACGCAAGCGCATACGGGAGAAGGAAGCCGCCATATCCAGGCGCGCCACGGCAATCCTCAAGCAGGCGCAGGATGCAGGAATAGCCGACCCCGACGCTTCGGTGGCCATGCGTGACGGCAAGTACCTCATACCCGTCAGCGCCGCCTCCAAGCGCAAGCTCTCCGGCTTCGTGTACGACGAATCGTCCACCGGAAAAACAAGTTATATCGAGCCCGCAGAGATCCTGGAACTCGAGAACGATATCAGCGAACTGCACTTCTCCCAGGCGAGGGAGATTGCCCGCATACTGAGGGAATTCACCGTTTTCCTCCGTCCATATCTGCCGGAAGTGCTGCAGGGAGCCGCTTTCATAGGAGAAATAGACTTCTTGATGGCCAAGGCGCAGACGGCGCTGGACTTCATCGCCGGCATGCCCGTCATTTCGTCCGACGGAGGCGTGAATCTCCGCAAGGCCCGTCACCCCCTGCTCGAAAGGGCGCTGAAGCGCGAGGGCAAGGCAATAGTACCGCTGACTATCAATCTCACACCCGCCAAGCGCATACTGCTCATTTCGGGCCCCAACGCCGGAGGCAAATCGGTTTGCCTCAAAACAGCCGGCCTGCTGCAGTACATGTTCCAGTGGGGCATGCTCATACCCACGTCGGAGAGTTCCGAACTGCCCGTGTTCAAGAACATCGTGGTGAGCATCGGTGACGACCAGTCGCTTGAGAACGACCTGAGCACCTACAGCTCCTTCCTCTCGGATATGCGTGAGATGCTCGCCGAGGCGGACGAGAACACCCTGGTACTGATAGACGAGTTCGGTGCCGGCACCGAGCCCACGGCCGGAGGAGCCATCGCAGAGGCAATACTCGCCGAGATGGACCGCCGGGGAGTGTGGGGCGTCATAACCACCCACTACACCAACCTCAAGCTCTACGCCGCAGGAGCCGACACACGCGTGATCAACGGCGCAATGCTCTACGATTCTTCCAAGATTGCGCCGCTGTTTGCCCTTCAGACTGGCCTTCCCGGCAATTCTTTCGCCTTCGAGCTGGCCCGCAAGATGCGCCTGCCGGAGAGCATCGTCAAAGATGCCGAGGAGCGTGCCGGCAACGAGTTCGTGGGAATGGAGAGGAACCTACGGAAGATTGCCCGCAACCGCCGCCAGCTGGACGAGAAGCTGCAGAAGATCAAGCACACCGACAAGGCGCTGGAAGGCCTTACCGAGCGCTACCAGCAAGAACTGGAAGACATCCAGCGCGAGCGCAAAGGCATTCTTGAAGAGGCCCGCAAAGAGGCTGAAGCTATTGTAAAAGGAGCCGGCGCCCAGGTGGAGAAGACCATACGCACCATCAAGGAATCGCAGGCCGACAAGGAGCAGACCAAGGCGGCGCGTGCTGAACTTCAGGGATTCATAGGCGCCCTGCAGGAGGGCAAAAGCCGCCAGCAGAAAGCGCGCGACGAGTATATAGAGCGCAAGATCAACAAGCTGGAGAGCCGCAAGGGCAAGAAGCCCGGCGCCCCCGAGCCAAAGCCCAGGGAGGAAGCACTCAAAGTGGGCGAGAAGGTTAAAGTCCGCAGCAACGGCATGGTGGGAGAAGTAACCAGGGTGAGCGGAAAGAACGTTACCATCAGCGTGGGCAACATCTCCAGCACAATGAAAGCAGATGCCCTCGAAAGGATATCGTCCAATGAGTTCAGGGAGCTGTCACGCGGGCAGTTCAAGGCTCCCCGCCAGCAGTTTGACGTATCCATATCGGCACGAAAACTCAATTTCTCGCCGGAACTTGACATCCGGGGGGCGCGCCTTGCCGACGCCCTGGACATAGTGACCCACTATATCGATGATGCCATTATGTTGAGCATCAGTTCGGTACGTATCATACACGGTAAAGGCACCGGCGTACTTCACGAAGAGATACAGAAATACCTCCGCACCATCCCGGGCGTGGCCTACGTCAAAGACGAGGACATACGCATAGGAGGCTCCGGAGTGACATTAGTAACACTGGAATGAACGACCCGCATTATTATTGCGTTATAATGGCCGGAGGCCTGGGCACACGCTTCTGGCCGGTGAGCCGCGAGAGCCGGCCCAAGCAGTTTCAGACTTTCTCCCGATCGGGAAGAAGCTTTCTGCAACTAGCCTACGAAAGGGCGCTGGAGGTTGTGCCGGAGCAGAACGTTTTGGTTGTCAGCCTCGAGCGTTTCCGCCCGCTGGTATTCGAAGACCTTCCAAATCTGGACCCGGAGAACCTTCTCCTCGAACCATACAACCGCAACACAGCTTCCTGTATAGCTTTTGCCACCTATTACATACTCAAACGCGATCCCGAAGCGGTAGTGCTGGTCACACCGGCGGACCAGGTAATCGAAGACAGCGCCCAGTTCAGCAGCACGGTTCTGCAGGGCCTCGATTATGCCGCCTGCCACGATGTGCTGCTCACCCTCGGAGTACTTCCCCGCCGTGCCGACACCAATTTCGGCTACATCCAGACCGACGGACCCATGACCGACGGCAGCCCTCTGAAGGTCAAGACTTTTACAGAGAAGCCCGGCAAGGAGCTCGCCCAGGTGTTCATCGACAGCGGCGAATTCCTCTGGAATGCAGGTATCTTTATGTGGAAGGCATCGGTGATTGCCGAAGAACTTGAGCGCTACGCCCCCGAGATTACCGCGCAGTGGAACGGCTGGGAGCAGTTTGTCTCAACCCCTCACCAGAAAGATTACCTGCAGCGAATCTATGCCGACATGCCGCGCACATCCATCGACTATGCGGTGATGGAAAAGTCACAGCGGGTGATGGCCATCCCGTCGTTCTTCGACTGGAACGACCTTGGCAACTGGAATTCGCTGTTCGAGTACTTTGCGAGCCCCGACGGCAACGCGGTCAAGGTGTCGGGAGACAAATTGCTCTCCGACACAAAAGGCGACCTGATAGTATCGAGCCACAAAGATAAACTGCTGGCAATAAAAGGGCTTAAAGACTACCTGGTGATCGACACTCCCGACGTGCTGCTCATCTGCCCTCGCGAAGAGAATACTCTCAAGAGTTTTATTTCCGATATTTCGAAACCCGAATTTGAAAAATATAAGTGATATGAACAAATACTCCCAAAGACGCTCCCGCCTGCGCGGGCTGCTTGAAGGCCAGAAAGGCATTGTAGTTTTTATCGGCAACGTTGACTCCGCCGCACAGTACCGCGACAATGGCTACAAATGGCGCCAGGACAGCAACTGGCTGTACTTCTACGGCATAGACGAGCCGCGCTTCGCAGCCATCATGGACCTTGAATCGGGTTCGGATACGGTTTATGCCGACGACTACGACATCGACGATATCATCTGGACAGGCCCCATGCCCACCGTAGCCTCGCTCGCCGAGGGTGCCGGTGCCACTGCTTCCGGGAGCTATTCCGCATTCAGCGACGCAGTACGCGCGGCGCTTGCCGGCGGCCGTCAGGTGCACTTCCTTCCTGTATCACGCTGGTACAACGCTGTTCTGCTGAGTTCCCTTCTGGGAGTTGCACCCGCCGACGTGTTCAGCGCCGGCAAGAAGGGCTGCCCGCTTGCCTCGGAAGCGTTGGTGAGGGCGGTTGTGAAGATGCGCCTTGTCAAGGATGCCGACGAGATTGAACTGCTCGACCGCGCCGGCGCCCTGGGATACAAGATGCACACCATAGCACGCAAGGGCATACGCCTGGGACGCATAGAGCAGGAGATAGTGGGGGCCATGGAAGGAGCCGTACTTGCCGGCGGATGGGGTGTTTCGTTCGCCACCATCCTCACCCAGCACGGAGAAATATTCCACTGCCACTCGCACGACTGCCCCATCGAACCGGGCCGACTTCTGCTGATCGACGCGGGAGCGGAGAGCAACGAGCACTATGCCTCCGACCACACCCGCACCTACCCCACCGGAGGGCGCTTTACACCTCGCCAAAGGGACATTTATCAAACCGTTTACGAGTGCAACGAGCTTGCCTTCGATATGATAAAGCCCGGGGTCAGTTACCGCGACTGCCACCTTGCAGCAGCCCGTCACATGCTTGACAACCTGAGCCAGCTTGGCCTGGTAAGCGGCGACCTCGACGAGGCTGTCGCAGACGGTCTGGCGGGCTTGTTCATGCCCCACGGGCTCGGGCATAATATGGGCCTCGACGTGCACGATATGGAAGACCTCGGCGAGGATCTGGTGGGCTACGATCCCGACCAGACCCGCTCTTCGCAACTGGGACTCGGGAGCCTCAGGATGGCCCGCAGGCTCGAGGCCGGCAACGTCATCACCGACGAGCCCGGTATCTACTTCATCCCCGACCTCATCGCCCAGTGGAAGCGCTGCGGCACCGACAAGGGACGTGTAAACTACAGTAAACTAGAGCAATACCTCGACTTTGGCGGCATCCGTCTCGAGGACGATGTGCTGGTAACTCCCGAAGGAGCCCGCAGGCTCGGCGGGGCACGCCTTCCCATCGCTCCCGACGAGGTAGAAGAAGCAATGGCTAACGACAAATAATCATGGGACTTCTGGACGGAAAAACCGCCCTTGTGACCGGAGGGTCACGGGGCCTTGGAGAGGCCATAGTGCGCCGCTTCCTCAGGGAAGGGGCCTGTGTGGCGTTTACCTGCAGGCATCTGCCTGAAGGGTTGCTCGACAGCCTTAAGCAAGAAGGCAACGGGCAAGTACTCGCATTCGAATCGGACGCCACCTCGTTCGAGGCCGCCCACGAGGTGGTCAGGCAGGTGGCAGAAGCATTCGGACGCCTGGATATACTGGTCAACAATGCTGGAGTTGCACGTGACGCCCTTATGCTCCGCACCTCCGAGGAGATGTGGGACCAGGTTATCGACAACAACCTCAAATCGGCATTCAACTACACCCACGCCGTTACGCCAATTATGGCCCGCCAGCGCAGCGGAAGCATTATTTTCATGGGCTCGTCGGCCGGTCAGCACGGCAATATCGGACAGAGCAATTATGCCGCGTCCAAGGGAGGGCTTGTGGGCCTTGCCAAGTCGGTGGCCAAAGAACTCGGCGGACGCGGGGTGCGCTCCAACTGCCTTGCTCCCGGATTCATCGACAGCCAGATGCTGGATGTCCTGAGCGACAAAGTACGTAATTACTGGCTGGATTATATTCCCCTTCACCGTTGGGGCACGCGCGAAGAGGTAGCCGGCGCCGCACTGTTCCTCGCGAGCGACCTCTCGTCTTACGTTACAGGGCAGGTGATCGATTGCTGCGGAGGGCTTACAAGTTAAGCATATGGACCCCCGCCTGAACTCCCTGACTATTGAAAAACTTCTCCGCTCCTTGCTTGACTTTTTCCTGCCACGGGTGTGCCTTGCGTGCGGCCGGCAGTTGCTGGAGAGCGAGAGGCACTTGTGCTCAAGCTGCGCAGCCGACCTGCCGCTCACATTATTTGAGTCACGTACCCGCAACCCTATGGCAGACCGCCTCAACGGCCGGCTGCTTGATGAAGAAGTGGCTGGATACTTGTATGCCACCGCCCTGTTTTATTACGAGGAGGGCTATGCCAATATCACCCAGGCACTTAAGTACAGGCGCAATTTCGCTGCGGGCAGGTTTTTCGCCCGCTTGCTCGCTGATAACATTGCCGGTGCGGCGCATTTTTCCGATGTGGATCTGGTAACTTGCGTGCCGCTGCACTGGATGCGGCGCCGCTCCCGCGGGTACAACCAGGCGGAGATCATTGCCCGCGAAGTTTGGCGGGGATTGCCCGGTGCGAGGTTCGAGCCCCGACTTCTGCGCCGAGTCAGGCGCACCCGATCCCAAGCGCAGCTTAGCGAGGAGAGTAAAGAGTTGAATGTCAAGGGAGCATTTGCCCTTAACAAGGCTGTACGCCTGGAGGGAGTGCATCACATATTGATTTGCGACGACGTGTTCACCACCGGCTCAACGCTCGCCGCATGCTGCCGGGTGCTTCTGCGAGCCCTGGGCCCCGGAGTCAGGATCAGCGTAGCTACACTCGCTTACGCCGGCGCGTAGAGCTCTTCCATTTGCATAATAATTACTATATTAGCAACATGAAAAAGATCTTTCTTGTTATTCTTGCCTTTGCCCTTGTCCTGCCCATGCAGGCCCAACACAAACACCGCTCCGATCCGTCGGCGCACCATATCACGCCTTCAGCGGACAGGAGTGCCGTGAGTCCCTACCAAGGCTGCAAGAACTACGGCAAGAGCATAGCCGTGTTCGGAGGATCGCTTTCGGTCAACAAAGAGTCCGATACCGCAAAGCAAATCTGGGCCGACCTTCTCGGATCTGAGGTGGTAACCTACGGCGTGGGTGGTGCCGGATTCAGTATAGACCAAGGCTACAGCATTCAGTACCAAGTAGATACCGCCGGGGTTCACGATGTATATGTGCTTTGGGCATCGACCAACGACTTCAATGGCGGGCGCCCGGTAGGCCGGTGGAAAGACTACACCGAGCTGGACGGATATGACGCTTCCCGCCTTTCAACTCAGTGCGGCGGCATCAATTATTGCATAAAAAAGTTGCGCGAGAAGAACCCGGCGGCCGAGATTTATTTCTTTACATCCCTGAGGTTCTTTACCCGCGACTCCGGACACAACCCCTACTCCGCCGACATCAACAAGGCAGGCGCCAGCTTCGCCGATTATGTGTCGGCGCAGATAGAATGCTGCCGGTATCACGGCGTAGCGGTACTCGACCAGTTTTCGATTCAGGGAGTGGACGAGCACAACTACCAGCTATTCTACCTTCCCGACAGGCTCCATATGAACGCCGAAGGCTACCGCCGCATAGGCCCCGTCCAGGCAGCTTTCCTGGCAAACGGACTTTAGTTTGCAAATTCCAAAAAAGTACTTATATTTGCAGTCCCGTTTGACAAAGCGTGGTGAGATTGGAGAGGTGGGTGAGTGGCTGAAACCACCGGTTTGCTAAACCGACGTACGTCTCAAGCGTACCACGAGTTCGAATCTCGTCCTCTCCGCCAGAAGGCCGCCTGATGAAGGCGGCCTTCTGCCGTCTAGGCCGAGACGGTCCGGTCTGACTTGTACTATTTTTCAATACTACTGCACCGGATGCCCGGCCTCCTTGAGAAACCGTTTTAGCAGGAAGGCGAGGAAATACGGAAAAGTGTAGTACTTGCCGCCCCAGCCGATATTCTTGTAGCCGAACTTGACACCGTAGGAGACATCAGGATAAGACGGCCAATCGATGAGGTGGTTAAGTGAGGCAGTAGCTCCGTCCTTGGCCTTTACCTCTACGGGGACCAACGAGTCGGAATCGCGGACGAAGAAGTCCATTTCCAAGGCTGGGCTATCGTTC
>JAEEGG010005754.1_pt1 | contig 29261 bp, 29 predicted proteins | sample 9134161 | NCBI WGS metagenome assembly JAEEGG01 (sample SAMN16246543, study PRJNA631951) | gut metagenome | biome: gut microbiome; feature: rumen; material: CR-attached | host: Bos | place: Iran: Karaj | collected 2018-10 | reverse complement strand
GATTCAGTTTCTAAACATTGCTGGTACTGGTCCTAGTTTCGTTGCCATCATGGGTTCGAAGTTCGGCCCGGTAGCGTATCTGTGGATTGTGTTCGGCTGTATCTTTGCCGGAGCCACTCATGATTACCTGAGTGGTATGCTCTCTATGCGCCACGATGGTGCGAGCCTGCCGGAGCTGATAGGTGACTATCTGGGTAGGACCACTAAACAGGTGATGCTTGTGTTCACCGTCTTGCTGTTGATCATGGTTGGTACGGTGTTTGTCTATTCTCCTGCTGAGATCCTGCACTCCATTGGCGGTGATACGATGATGTGGGTAGTTATCATCTTCGTCTATTATATCATCGCTACATTCCTTCCTATCGACAAGATTATCGGAAAGGTGTATCCCTTGTTTGCCTTCTCACTGCTCTTTATGGCTGGTGCGCTGATGGTATGGCTCTTCCTGAATTGGCCTACGCTGCCCGAAGTCTGGACTAATTTCGGAAATATGGGTGTTGATATGCATCCCGACCTGTTTAAGGATCATATATTCCCTGCTTTGTTCATCACGATAGCCTGTGGTGCCATCTCAGGTTTTCATGGCACGCAGACACCGCTGATGGCCCGTTGCGTGAAGAACGAGAAGATGGGACGTCCTATCTTCTATGGTGCAATGATTACTGAGGGTGTTGTGGCTTTGATCTGGGCTGCTGTTTCTTCGTGGTTCTTCTATGGCGATCCAGCTCCTGGTTATTTGCTGATAGTGGATGCTAAGCAAGGCTTCATGACATCGGCTCCTGCTGTGGTGAACCTGGTATGTAACGATTGGTTGGGTGTGGCTGGTGCCGTGCTGGCTATGCTGGGTGTGGTGGCTGCTCCTATCACTTCTGGCGATACAGCTTTCCGTTCTGCACGTCTGATCGTGTCAGAGTGGCTTAAACTGAACCAGCGTCCAATTCGGAACCGTCTGGCTATCTGTATCCCACTATTTGCCTGCTCTATTGCGATGCTGGTGTGGCAGATCGAGAATCCTGACGGCTTCAACACCATCTGGCAGTATTTTGGCTTTAGTAATCAGGCACTTTCGGCATTCACCCTTTGGGCACTGACCGTCTATCTGGTGCGTCACAAGAAGCTTTACTGGATTACGCTGATTCCCGCACTCTTCATGACATGGGTGTGCGCTACTTTCTTTTTCGTGTCGAAGCAGACCTTGCAGTTGCCGGAAAGCATCGGATATCCATTAGGTATAGTTTCCTTGGTTGCAGCCATTGTGTGGTTCTGCATCTGGTATAAGAAAGAAACAACAAAATAATAATCAAATAGTCAAAACAAAATTATGAACAAATTTCTAATGTCTGCTGTCGCATTGATGATGGCGATGAGTGTAAGTGCACAGAATGAAAAGAAATTCCTGAACGAATCAACAACCCCGTTCGAGGAGAGCAAGTTCTATATTGCTGCTTCTATGTCAGGTCTGAGCCTGAGTTACAGCAAGGCTTCCGACTGGAACTTCGGTCTGAGTGCCAAGGCTGGTTATCTGTTCCTCGACAACTGGATGGCACTGGGTATCTTCGACTATCAGAACTATTCTAGCGGTTCTGTTGTCCATACGAATATCGGTGCAGGTGCCCGCTACTACTTCGAGCGCAATGGTGTCTATGCAGGTTTGACAGCTAAGTATTCTCATGCTCCCGGCTTCGACGAGTTCAAACCTGAGGTGAACGTAGGCTACGCTTTCTTCCTGGGACATTACGTTACACTTGAGCCGGAGCTCTATTTTGAGCCCAGCTTCAAGCATAAGGACTACACGCAGTTTGGTCTGCGTCTCGGACTGGGTGTCTATTTTTAGTTGAATATTTAGAGTTTAGAGATATGCTGAGTGTTGATGAACTGGTTGACAGACTGATTGATCTGTCGTTTGCCGAGGATATCGGTGATGGTGACCACACCACATTGTGTTGTATTCCTGAGGATGCTATGGGCAAGAGCCACCTGCTGATAAAGGAGGATGGTATCCTTGCAGGTGTGGAGATTGCCAAGGAGGTGTTCCGTCGCTTTGATCCGGAGATGAAGGTTGAGGTACTGATGGGTGACGGTACACGTGTAAAGAAGGGTGACATCGCCATGGTGGTAACGGGTAGGGTGCGTTCGCTGCTTCAGACGGAGCGACTGATGCTGAACATTATGCAGCGCATGAGTGGTATCGCCACGATGACGGACCGTTATGTGAAGCGTCTGGAAGGTACAGGTACTCGTGTGCTTGACACCCGTAAAACGACACCTGGTATGCGTATGCTCGAAAAGCAGGCTGTGAAGATCGGCGGCGGCTGTAACCATCGTATCGGACTCTTCGACATGATTCTGCTCAAGGATAACCATGTGGATTTCGCAGGGGGTATTGTGAATGCTATCGAGCGCTGCCACAGGTATTTGGACGAGAAAGGTCTGAACCTGAAGATTGAGATTGAGGTGCGCAACTTCGATGAGCTTCAACAGGTGCTTGATCATGGTGGTGTGGACCGTATCATGCTCGACAACTTCTCTGTGCCCGATACGAAGAAAGCTGTTGAATTGGTGGATCATCGTTACGAGACGGAGTCTAGTGGCGGCATCACCTTCGACACTATCCGCGACTATGCTGAACAGGGTGTCGATTTCATCTCAGTAGGTGCCCTTACACATAGTGTCAAAGGACTCGATATGTCGTTTAAGGCATGCTAAGTCTATTTCTGAGTATTCTCTTAAGTATCTATCACCCGCCAGTGAGTTACGACATTTCATTGGCGGGTAATTTTGGCGAACCCCGTCCCCATCATTTCCATGGAGGCATAGACATCAAGACCGATGGGGTAGAAGGTAAAGCTATCTATGCCATTGGTGACGGCTATGTGAGTCGTGTTACGATGGGGCGCTATGGTTTCGGCAATGCGGTGTATGTCACTCATCCTGAAGGCTATACCAGTGTGTATTGTCATCTGAAAGCGTTCACTCCACGTATCAAAGCCGCCTTGCGCCGCTATCAGTATCAGCATGAAACGAGCGAGGGCGATGCCTATTTCTCGGCTTTGGAGTGCCCCGTGTCTCAAGGTCAGCTGATAGCACTCAGTGGCAATACGGGCAACAGCATGGGGCCGCATCTGCATCTTGAGATTCACGACACAGAGACCTGGGATATGCTCGATCCCTACGATTTCTTGTCAGATTATATCAATGATACCATACCGCCAAGGGTAAGAGGACTGATGGTGTATCCGCAGTCAGGCGAGGGGGTTGTGAATGGTAAGACAACTAAACAGATCATCCTAGCTAACGGAAAGTCGCCTGTATTGACAGCTTGGGGAAAAGTCGGCTTTGCTCTGTGGGCCAATGATTACATGCAGAACTCCAGCAATCACTTTGGTATCCGTGAGACAATCCTTAAGGTAGATAGTCAGACCGTGTTCTCTGCTATTCTCAACAGAATACCTATGCCTTGCAACACGTTGGTGAACTCCTGGGGCGACTATGAGTACTGGCTCAGAACCCGTGTGTGGTTCTTGAAGTCGTTTGTGGAGCCAGGTAACACACTGCCGTTCCTATTTACTCAAAAGGATAAGGGTATTTTCGACTTCAATGAGGAACGTGACTACCATCTGACATATATCCTCCGCGATTATAAAGGTAATGAGGCGCAATACGACTTAATTGTGAAGGGACAGAAGACCACGATCCCGGAGCATGCACAAGAAGATGAACCACTTTTCCGCTGGAACCAGACCAACAGCTACTCAATGCCAGGTATGCACCTGATTGTGCCGTATGGCATGCTGACTAAGAACACTACGTTGCAGCCTATGGTAAAAGAGCGACCAGGTAAGTTATCAGGCAGTTATAAGTTCTTCCTTACATCGTGCCCGCTAGTGGCAGAAGGTGAGATATCGTTCTATGTTGATCAGAAGGTCGATGTTTCAAAGGTCTATGTAGCCAATGACGGTGTCTTTGCTGGAGGCAACTATCAGGATGGGTGGGTAACAGGTCGTGTGAAAGACCTGGGCTCATGGTTTGAACTGGCCTACGACGATGAAGCGCCAGAAGTAGATCCTATCAGTCTGGGTGATCATATTGTGCTGAGGCTCACTGACCGAAAGAGTGGGGTGGCTTCCTATCGAGCCACCATTGACGGACATTTTGTGGTGTTTGACATGGTGGATAAGAAACCAATGGTGACGTGCGATATGAGTGAGACACCTATCCAAAAGACATCGAGAACCCACCAGCTCAAGTTTGTCGTTATTGACAATCGTAACAACGAATGTGTGTATGAAACAAATATAATATATTAACAAGATATGAAAAGAAATCTGATTTTAGCCGTTATGCTTATCGCAGGAGCCTATGCGATGGCATGCACCAACTTCATCGTAGGCAAGAAAGCCTCTGCTGATGGCTCCGTTTTTGTCACTTATAATGCCGATTCCTATGGAGCTTTCATGCCCCTCTACCATTATCCCGCAGCAAAGCACGCTGCAGGTGAGATGCGAAAGGTCGTAGAGTGGGACACTGGCAAGTATCTCGGTGATATTACTGAAGCTGCAGAGACCTATAACGTGATAGGAAACTCCAACGAGTGGCAGGTAACAGTGGGTGAAACCACTTTTGGCGGACGTGAGGAGATGGCTGATTCTACAGGTATCATCGACTACGGATCGCTGATCTATATCGCCCTGCAGCGCTCAAAGACAGCCCGTGAGGCACTTCAGATCATGACCTCTCTCGTAGAGCAATATGGCTACTATTCTGAGGGGGAAACCTTCTCAGTTGCAGACCCTAATGAGGCTTGGATGCTTGAGATGATGGGGTGTGGTCCTGACCGTACAAAGTCGAAGGAACGCACCGTATGGGTGGCAGTCCGTATCCCTGACGATGCCATTGCAGCACACGCTAACCAGAGTCGCATCACTAAGTTCCTCGATGGTCGTTACGTGCAGGTGAAGATGAACGACTTGCAGAAGAAATACACCGTAGGTGGTAAGAAACCCGTACCCAACCTGATGGTATGTTCCGACAATGTGGTGAGCTATGCCCGTGCAATGGGGTGGTTTGAAGGCAAGGATGCTGAATTCTCCTATAATGCCGCTTATGCCAAGCCCGATTTCTCAGGCCGTCGTTATTGTGAGGCACGTGTGTGGAGTTTTTTCAATCGTTTCAGCGATGACTTCTCTGCTTATGTGCCTTATGCTGCAGGCTTCGAGAAAGACGCTAAGGAGATGCCTCTTTGGATTATTCCCAACAAGAAGGTGGGCTTACAGGATCTGCGTGATGCGATGCGCGACCACTATGAGGGAACTCCCTTTGCTCTTGACACTGACTTCGGCGGTGGCATCTACGAGATGCCTTATCGTCCCTCACCGTTGTCGTTTAAACTCGATGATAAGGAATACTTCAACGAACGCCCAATCTCTACCCAGCAGACGGCCTGGTCGTATATCTCACAGATGCGTGCCTCGCTGCCACGTGAGGTAGGAGCCTGTTTCTGGTTTGGCAACGACGATGGCAACATGGTGGCTTACACGCCGATGTATAGTTGTATGACACGCCGTCCCAAGTGTTTCTCCGACGAGAATGCCGATGATGTGACTTTCTCTATGGATAACGCCTTCTGGGTGTGCAACTGGGTCAGCAATATGGTCTATCCCCGTTATTCTATGATGTTCCCCTCGTTGAAGGAGGTGCGTGACTCACTCGATGCTTCTTACGACAAACTGCAGCCCGAGATCGAGGCAAAAGCTTTAGCACTGCCCACTGCCGAGGAACGTATTAAGTTGCTGACAGATTATAGTTGTCAGAAGGGAGACGAGATGATCTGCCGTTGGAAACAGTTAGCCTTCTTCCTCATTGTGAAATATAATGATATGGTTGTGAAGCCTACCGATGCCAATGGCACCTTTGAGCGCACTCAGTATGGGCGTGGCAAGCGTGTGCAGCGTCCTGGTTTCCCAGAGCGCTTTGCCCGTGAACTCATCAAGCGGACAGACACCAAGTTCCTGGTTCCTCAGGAAGAGAAGAAATAAGCTATAGAATCGATTTCCGCCTATGCATCGACACGTTTTGTTATTGATCGGTTTTTTGCTCCTGTCAACCTCTATGCCTGCAGACAATAGTCAGCCTGTCATAGAGGTTAAAGCAGACAGGACGGTGATTTATCCTCAGCGAATGGAGCTGACGGGAGAAGAATCGTTGATGGATATCCTTCAGATGATGCCAGACTTGATGATTGCTGGTTATGAGGATGTCATCTCCAATTATAGTCTCCGTATCGACAACTGTCCGATGAATGGCGATGCAAAGTTGATCCTTAACCAGATGAAAGCCAAGGACATTGCCAAGATTCAGGTCTGTGACAATACTGGTGTCGCGAAGGGAACGATAGGAATGGGCAGAGTGTTGGATATAAACATGATAATGCCTAATTCGTGGAAAGGTTTCGTGGAAGGACAAGGTGGCTTTGGAAAGACTGCTGAAGGTAATGGAACTGTGAATGCGTTATATGGTAGTCAGCATACTGACCTCTATGCCAATGCCTCTTATCGTTATCAGGGTGGTAACAAGGAGTATCTGACACTTCACATGACGAACCGCTTCGATGACAAGAACAGGCTTTTAACCTATTTCACCCAGCAGTATCTCGCACCTTCTTCTGGTGCTTCACGAAAAGTCATGGGAAGAGCGAGATACTTCCACACGTTCAATGACAAAGGTACAGAACTGCTTTTGTTGGGCGGCTATCAGTATTCCAGCGATCTGGCAACCTCTTACAAGCTGCCAATGTTTGTTGTGGAGTTGAATACGCCTTTGGCCAAACTGTTAACTATGATGCTAGGTGTTGAGGGTGATTATCAGATGATCAAGCAAAAACATGCTGACAAGAGTTGGAATGTCTTCAACCATGATGTCTATTTGCAGTTCACCTATGCCTTGCCTAAGTGGAAATTCACGATCGGTAATCGTGTGATGTTTTATAACTACAAATTCTTTGACAAGCAAAGCGGGAAATCTGAGCGATTGGATGGGGATGTCAACCAAAAACATTCTGACACCCGTGACAATGCGAATGCCTGTGTTATCTTTATACCAAATAGCTTGAATCAGATTCAGCTAGGCTATTATCGCAAATACTATAATCCGACTTTTGCTAGCCTCTTTGAAAATGCCACCACGCTTTCTGATGACGAATGGTCGATTATCAAGGAACAGTTGGTGGAGCAGTCTATTCATCAGATGAAGCTGTCTTATGCCTATAGCAAGCAGAAGTTGACGGTGAAGACAGAGGCGAGTTATTATGTCATAGAAGATCGTGAGAATCAGGTTGAACTAGGGACGTCCGTTTATTGGAAAACAAATTGGTTGAGTCTGACAGGTGGCTCTAATCTGTATGTAGAAAAAAGTGGAGGCTATGCTGCATTTCGGTTTGCCCCGACAGCTTATCTTCCTCATGCATGGCAGATAGGGATGCATATGATATATTATACCAAGAAGTCACCAAGATATGAGGTTATAGGTGTACCTCTATATGGATGTCTGTCTGTAAATAAGCAAATTGGACAGAGATGGAATCTGGGTGTTGACTGGCATGATATGTTTGATGCTATCTATAGTGATGCGATGGTAAACAGACATGCTGCTAATGTTAAGTTGCAGTATAGATTCTAGTTTATATATGAAATAAATTTGGTTATTTGCGCAGTTAATCGTAACTTTGCAGCGGATTTCGAGTGAATCCACTGTCATATATAAATAATGTAGATGAACGCATTTAAGAAAAAAAGAAGATGGCACTGCCTGTCAGGACAGGAACCCACGGAGATGGATAAGACCATCATGTACTGGGAGAATAAAGGTAAACTGGTGCCGACACGTGATCTGATAAAAACGCCAGAGCAGATTGAGGGTATCCGTAAAGCGGGTGTGGTGAATACAGGTGTACTTGACGAGGTTGCAAAACAGATTCATGCTGGAATGAATACATTGGAGATCGACCACATCTGTCGTCAGTATTGTGAAGATCATGGTGCCATTCCTGCCTGTCTGAATTATGAGGGCTTCCCGATGTCTGTATGCACTTCTATCAATGAGGTGGTGTGTCACGGTATTCCCAAGGAGGAAGATGTTTTGGAGGAAGGTGATATCATCAATGTGGATTTTACTACTATATTCGACGGCTATTATGCGGATGCCAGTCGTATGTTCATTATCGGCAAGACCACACCAGAAAAAGAGCAGCTTGTGCGTGTGGCAAAGGAGTGTTTGGAGATAGGTATGGAGGTAGCCAAGCCTTACTCGTTTGTGGGTGATATCGGTCACGCCATTGAGAAACACTGCGAAAAGTATCACTATGGTGTGGTGAGAGACCTGGCTGGGCATGGGGTAGGTCTGAAGTTCCATGAGGAGCCCGATGTGAACCATTATGGCCATAAGGGTACGGGCATGCTATTGGTGCCTGGTATGGTGTTCACCATTGAACCGATGATTAATATGGGTACATGGAAGGTATTTATCGATGCTGACGATCCGTATGGCTGGGAGGTGATTTCTGAAGACGAACAGCCCAGTGCCCAGTGGGAGCATACGCTCGTGATGACGGAGCATGGCGTGGAGATACTGACTTACTAGAATACTTGAGTGACTAGAAATACTAGATATGCAGGAAGATATTTATATATTGGGTATAGAGAGCTCGTGCGATGATACGTCGGCAGCGGTACTCAAAAATGGCGTGTTACTGTCTAACGTGACGGCTTCACAAGCTGTGCATGAGGCTTATGGTGGCGTGGTGCCAGAACTGGCTTCACGTGCCCATCAGCAGAATGTGGTACCTGTTGTGGATCAGGCGATTAAACGTGCAGGTATTACAAAAGAACAGCTCTCGGCGGTGGCTTTTACGAGAGGTCCTGGACTGATGGGGTCGCTGCTTGTGGGTGTAAGCTTTGCCAAGGGCTTTGCTCGCTCATTGGGTATTCCAATGATTGACGTGAATCATCTGCAGGGACACGTGATGGCGCACTTTATCAAGGAGTCGGATGATGATCAGCACATGCCGCCTTTACCATTCCTCTGTCTGTTGGTGTCGGGCGGTAACTCTCAGATTGTTAAGGTGAACGCCTACAATGATATGGAGGTGCTGGGACAGACCATCGACGATGCAGCTGGTGAGGCTATCGACAAGTGCTCTAAGGTGATGGGACTCGGCTATCCAGGTGGCCCGATTATCGATCGCTTGGCGCGTCAGGGTAATCCGAAAGCCTATACGTTTGCAGAGCCGAATATCCCCAATCTTGATTATAGCTTCTCGGGATTGAAAACCTCATTCCTTTATTCGATGCAGAAATGGGTGGCAGAAGATGCCGACTTTATTGAGCATCATAAGGAGGATATCGCAGCCTCACTAGAGTGGACGATTGTGGATATCTTGATGAAGAAGCTGAAGAAGGCGGTGAAACAGACGGGTATCAAGCATGTAGCTGTGGCTGGAGGCGTGAGTGCTAACAATGGACTTCGCAATGCGTTCTACGATGCGGAGAAACGTTATGGGTGGACCATTTATATCCCTAAGTTCAGCTATACCACTGATAATGCTGCGATGATTGGTATCGTGGGGTATTATAAGTATTTGGATGGAACTTTTTGCTCTATCGATGCCCCCGCATTCTCAAAAGTGACCTTTAAATGAATTTGTCAAATAGTAAAATAGTCAAATAAAAGATGGATTTTGAAAGTAAGATTATCAGTCGTGAGGTGAGTGAGATTCTCTGGGAGACAGAGAAAACCGTTAGTACAGCAGAAAGCTGCACGGGTGGAAGGATTGCTGAGGCGATTATCGCCGTACCTGGCGCCTCGAAATATTTCAAGGGTGGTATCATATCTTATGTAGATGAGGTGAAGCAGAATCTATTGGGTGTTGATGCTCAGATATTGATTGAGAAAACTGCTGTGTGTGAGGAAGTTGCAATCCAGATGGTGAAAGGTGCTTGTAAGGCGCTGAATACTGATTATGCAATTTCTGCAACAGGTTTTGCTGGTCCTTCTGGTGGCACAAAAGACATTCCCGTCGGTACCATTTGGTTGGCTTGTGGTAAGCCTGATAAGGTGGTAACTGTCAAGGTAGAAGAGGACCATGGACGTGACATCAATTTGGCCATTGCCACTAACAAGGCTATGGAGATGTTTTTGGCCTTTTTAAAGGAAGAAGATGCGCCCAGACCTGTTCGTGAAGGTTAAAAAACATTAATTCTTTGGTTTTCTGCTTGTGCAATGCTTTGAATCTCAATTAAAATGTGTAATTTTGCACCCTGTTTGGAATAAGTAAGTGTAAATCACAAGTAAAAAGGTAGATAGAAATGTCTAAGATTTGTCAAATTACAGGAAAGAAGGCACAGATTGGTTGCAATGTGTCTCACTCAAAGCACCGCACAAAGAGAAGCTTTGATGTCAACCTTTTCAGCAAGAAATTCTACTATGTAGAGGAGGGTTGCTGGATTCAGCTGAAGATTAGTGCTGCTGGTCTTCGTATGATTAACAAAGTAGGTCTTGACGCTGCATTGAAGCAGGCTGTTGCCAAGGGATATGTAGATTGGAAGGACATAAAAGTGATAGGAGATTAATAAAGATGGCAAGCAAGAAAGCAAAGGGTAATCGCGTTCAGGTGATTCTGGAGTGCACTGAGCATAAGAACAGTGGCATGCCTGGTACAAGCCGTTACGTGACTACTAAGAATCGTAAGAATACGCCTGAGCGTATGGAGCTGATGAAGTATAACCCCATCCTGAAGAAGATGACTCTTCACAAGGAAATTAAATAATAACGACTGAAGTATGGCAAAGAAAACCGTTGCTACCCTCCATGAAGGTTCAAAGGATGGTCGCGCTTACACAAAGGTAATCAAGATGGTTAAGAGCCCTAAGACTGGTGCTTACATCTTCGATGAGCAGATGGTTCCTAACGAAGCCGTTAAGGACTTCTTCAAGAATTAATTTTAATTTTACATAAAAAGAGAGGCTGCAAGTTAAATTGCAGCCTCTTTTTTTTGCTATATCATGGATTTTAGTTATCTTTGCACACGTTATATATAGCATTATGGGTATTTTTGGATTTTTCAATAAAGAAAAGAAGGAAACTCTGGACAAAGGTCTGGAAAAAACAAAGGCCAGTGTCTTTGACAAACTGGCTCGTGCGGTAGCTGGTAAGTCAAAGGTAGATGATGATGTGCTGGATAATCTTGAGGAGGTGCTGATAACCAGCGATGTGGGTGTGGATACCACCCTGAAGATTATAGAACGTATAGAAGAGCGTGTGGCTCGTGACAAATATGTAAATACATCGGAGTTAAATAGTATTCTCCGTGATGAGATAGCAAAACTTCTGGCTGAGAATAATTCTGAAGACAACGATAACTGGGATCTTCCAAGCGATCATAAGCCCTATGTGATTTTGGTGGTTGGCGTCAATGGTGTAGGTAAGACCACTACCATCGGTAAACTGGCTTGGCAATTCAAACAGGCTGGTAAGAAGGTGTATTTGGGTGCCGCAGATACCTTCAGAGCTGCCGCTGTAGAGCAGCTTTGTATCTGGGGCGATCGTGTGGGTGTACCTGTGGTAAAACAGCAGATGGGTAGCGATCCTGCCAGTGTGGCTTTCGATACGCTTTCAAGTGCCAAGGCCAACGGTGCTGATGTGGTGCTGATTGATACGGCAGGACGTCTGCATAATAAAGTGGGCTTGATGAACGAATTGAAGAAAATCAAGGAGGTGATGAAGAAGGTGCTGCCCGAGGCTCCAGACGAAGTAATGCTTGTGCTGGATGGCTCTACAGGACAGAATGCTTTCGAACAGGCCAAACAGTTTGCTGCCGTGACTCAAATCACCTCCCTAGCTATCACAAAACTCGACGGTACTGCCAAGGGCGGTGTGGTGATTGGTATTTCAGACCAACTGAAAGTGCCTGTGAAGTACATTGGCTTGGGTGAAGGAATGACCGATTTGCAACTTTTCAACAAACGGCAATTCGTGGAAACGTTGTTTGACGTTGAACATAAAGATTAAACATTAAGCATTGAAAAAGGCTACTATTGATATTATTTCGTTGGGCTGTTCTAAGAATCTTGTGGACAGTGAGACGTTGATGGGGCTGATGGAGGCTCATGGCTACAAGTGTACCCACGATAGTGATGATCCTCAGGGAGGAATCGTGGTGGTGAACACCTGTGGCTTTATCAACGATGCCAAGGAGGAAAGTATCAATACTATCCTTGAGTTTGCTCAGGCAAAGATAGAAGGGCGGATAGAGAAACTCTTCGTCATGGGATGCCTGTCAGAGCGCTACCTGGCTGATTTAGAGAAGGAAATACCTGAGGTTGACGGTTGGTACGGCAAGTTCAACTATAAGCAGTTATTGAATGATTTAGAGGAAAATGTTGAGAGGTTAGAGATGAGAGATTATCATCGGCATATCACAACGCCTCGCCATTATGCCTATCTGAAGATCAGTGAGGGTTGTGACCGTCACTGTGCGTATTGTGCTATCCCACTGATAACAGGTCGTCACCAAAGTCGTCCTATGGATGAGATACTTGATGAGGTACGTCAGTTGGTGAAAGATGGCACGAAGGAGTTTAATGTCATTGCTCAAGAACTGACCTATTATGGTGTAGATTTGGATGGCAAACAGCATATAGCGGAACTCATTGAACGTATGGCAGGCATACCAGGTGTAGAGTGGATTCGTCTGCATTATGCCTATCCTGCACATTTTCCTTGGGATCTGCTTCGAGTGATGCGTGAGAAGAAAAATGTATGCAACTATCTGGATATCGCTCTTCAGCATATATCTGATCACATGCTTTCGCAGATGCAGCGTCATGTGAAGAAAGAGGAGACTTATGAGTTGATTCGTAAGATGCGTGAGGAGGTGCCTGGCATCCATATCCGTACTACATTGATGGTGGGGTTCCCAGGTGAGACAGAAGAGGACTTCGAAGAGCTGAAGGCATTCGTGAAATGGGCTCGATTTGAGCGAATGGGTGCCTTTGCTTATTCAGAAGAGGAAGGCACTTACTCGGAAAAACATTACGTTGACAATGTGCCTGAAGAGGTAAAGCAGCAGCGCCTTGATAAGTTGATGCGTATTCAGCAAAATATCAGTGCGGAACTTGAGGCAGAGAAAATAGGGCAGACACTGAAAGTTATCATCGATCGCCGTGAAGGTGACTACTATGTAGGTAGAACGGAATACTGTTCGCCTGAGGTGGATCCAGAGGTGCTGATTCCAACAGCAGAACGCGAACTGGCTATCGGTGAGTTTTATGATGTGAAGATAACCGACTCGGAAGAGTTTGATATATATGGCACAACAATCAATTTGTAGATATGACAAATAAAGATTTTATCGCACAATTGGCACAGCGTACGGGCTATTCGGCCGATGACACGCAGAAGATGGTTAATGCTGTCGTAGAGGAGATGGGAGACCATTTCCAAGAAGACGATGCAGTGCTCATTCCAACATTTGGCACTTTTGAGGTGAAAAAGAAGTTGGAACGTATCATGGTGAACCCCTCAACAGGTCAGCGTATGCTTGTTCCACCAAAACTGGTGTTGAACTTCAAACCAAGCGTTAACTGGAAAGAACGTATAAAGAATGGAGGAACAGAATAATGGGAAGGATTTCAATACAAGATCTAGCACAGGCACTTGTGACGCGTAACGGTCTCGATAAGCGCGATGCCGCTACCTTCGTAAGTGAGATGTTCGATATCATCCAGACAAATTTGGAAAAAGATAAGATTGTTAAGGTTAAAGGACTTGGTACATTTAAGATTATCGATGTTGATGATCGCGAAAGCGTAAATGTTAATACGGGTGAGCGTGTTCTGATTGGAGGCCATAATAAGATTACTTTCACTCCCGATGTCCTGATGAAGGAACTTGTCAACAAACCATTCTCACAGTTTGAGACCGTAGTACTGAATGACGGCGTTAATTTCGAGGATATGAATAGTCCGGAAGAGCCTTCTGTTGACAATACCGATCCTAATGATCCTGCCAACATGCCATTGGTAGATTTTGGTACAGGAGAAGAACGAAAGGTAGTTGATGTCACTAAAGAAGAAGCTCCTGACTGGGTGATTGAGCCTGTTGCTAAGGATACAAAACCTTCTCCAGAGCCCGAACCAGAGCCGCTCGTTGAGCCCGAACCTGAACCATTGATTGAGGTAGCACCAGAGCTAGAGCCCGAATCAGAGCCAGAGCGTGTGATTGAGGCCTCTCCAGAGCTTGAACCCGAACCTGTGGTTGAAGCCGCTCCAGAACCTGAACCTGTCGTTGAATCAGAATCCCAAAACGAGGTTGAACCCGAGGTCGAGGTTTTTGAGCCTGAAGAGCAAGAGACTATTAATAACCAGAAATGGTTGGTAGCATTATTTGCCTGCCTGTTAGGTGTGGTATGCGGTTATATGCTTGGCAATATCTTTCCCTGGTCACAATCCTCACAGTCTCAGGATGTAAAGACAGAGAAGGTGATACCTGTTACAAAGTCCATAGCAACAAAGGTGGAGCCTGCGGATTCTGTAGTACCTGTAGATACCATAAAACTAGCACCCGTGGAAGTTCCAGCAGAGAAGCCTGTTGAGGCGAAACCTATAGAGAAACCTGCAGAGGTAAAACCCGTTGAGACCAAGCCTGCAGAGCCTGCTGTACAGTATGATAAGTATGCACAGATGGATAACCGTGTGAAGTATGGTGCTTATCGTATCGTTGGTACGGCTCAGGTGGTAAAGGTGAAGGCTGGCGATGATCTTAAGAGGATTGCCCGTCGTGTCTTGGGGCCTGATATGGAGTGCTATCTGGAAGTATATAACGGCATGAATAGCAAGACCCAGCTAAAGGAAGGACAGAGCATTAAGATTCCGAAACTCGAGTCGAAGAAAAAGAAGAAAAAGAACATATAAAAGTATAAAATAAGAAGTATTATGGCAGAAGCTATTGATATCCGTGAGTTGAATATACGGATTGAACAACAAAGTGCATTTGTGACAAATCTGGTGGCCGGAATGGACCGCGTTATCGTAGGACAGAAACATCTGGTAGATTCGCTGCTGATAGGTTTGCTGAGCGATGGACATATCCTGCTGGAAGGTGTGCCGGGACTTGCTAAAACCTTGGCAATCAAGACACTGTCACAGTTGATAGATGCAGACTATAGTCGTATTCAGTTTACACCAGATCTGTTACCTGCAGATGTGATTGGTACTATGATCTATTCTCAAAAGGACGAGAAGTTTCAGGTGAAGCAGGGTCCTGTATTTGCCAATTTCGTGTTGGCAGATGAAATCAACCGTGCGCCGGCAAAAGTTCAGAGCGCCTTGCTTGAAGCTATGCAGGAGAAACAGGTTACTATTGGCAGTGAAACATTCCGCTTGCCTAACCCCTTCCTTGTGATGGCTACTCAGAACCCCATTGAGCAGGAGGGTACATACCCATTACCAGAGGCACAGGTGGACCGTTTTATGCTGAAGGTGATTATTGACTATCCTTCACTGGATGAGGAGAAGAAGATTATCCGCGAGAATATCGCTGGTGAGATGCCAACAGTGACACCTGTTACAACTGCAGATGAGATTCTAAAAGCTCGTAGTGTTGTACGTGAGGTGTATATCGACGAGAAGATCGAGCAGTATATTGCCGATATCGTGTTTGCTACCCGTTATCCGGATCATTATGGACTGTCTGAGCTTAAGAGCATGATTTCTTTTGGCGGTTCTCCCCGTGCCAGTATTAATCTGGCTAAGGCTGCTCGTGCCTATGCCTTTATCAAGCGTCGCGGCTATGTGGTGCCTGAGGATGTGCGAGCTGTGGCTCATGACGTGCTCCGTCATCGTATCGGACTCACTTATGAGGCCGAAGCAAGCAATATAACCAGTGAAGAGATTGTCTCTAAGATTATCAATAAGGTGGAAGTACCTTGAAAAGTAAAAAGGTAAAGAAGTAAAAAGGTAAAAAGTTGAAGAATTGAAGATGGAGACATCTGAGATTATTAAGAAGGTCCGTAAGATTGAGATCAAGACCCGAGGTCTGAGCTCAAACATCTTTGCAGGTCAGTACCATTCTGCTTTTAAGGGTAGGGGTATGGCCTTCAGCGAAGTGCGAGAGTATCAGTTCGGGGATGATGTGCGAGATATCGACTGGAATGTAACGGCCCGTTTCCATCGTCCCTACGTCAAGGTGTTCGAGGAGGAACGTGAGTTGACGGTGATGTTGCTCATCGATGTCAGTGGCTCACTCGACTTTGGTACTCAGCGACAGATGAAACGTGATATGGTGACGGAGATTGCGGCTACCATCGCCTTCTCTGCCATCCAGAACAACGATAAGATTGGTGTAATCTTCTTCTCTGACAAGATTGAGAAGTATATCCCACCAAAGAAGGGGCGCAAGCATATCCTCTACATCATTCGTGAGATGCTCGACTTTAAACCCGAGTCAAAGCGTACCGATGTGAAACAAGCGATAGAATTTCTGTCCAGTGTTCAGAAGCGTCGTACCACTGCTTTCATCTTGAGCGATTTCTATGTACGTAATAATTTTCTGCAGTCTTTGCAAATCTGTAATCGCAAGCACGATGTAGTAGCTATTCAGGTGTATGATGTTCGTGCCAAGGAACTGCCAGATGTTGGACTGATGAAGGTCGTTGATGCAGAGACAGGTTTCGAACAGTATGTCGATACGGGTTCCCGTCGCATGCGCCAAGCTTACCAGAAATACTGGATGGGGCGTCAGGTTGAACTGGCAGAGACTTTCAATAAAAGTAATGTGGATCATGTAAGCATCGCCACCAACGAGGACTTTGTGAAATCGTTGATGATGTTGTTTAAACAAAGAAGTTAATGAAAAGAATATCTGTTCTTATCATATTATTTGCCAGTGTGTTACGAGTATCTGCGCAAGAATCAGTAGAGGCTAGCATAGACTCTATTCAGATGTTTGTTGGTCAGCAGGTACACCTCACACTGACTTCTCATGCTAAGGAGAATGCAAAGGTGGAGTTTCCTGCCTTTAAGCCTACACAATACATCACACCAGGTGTTGAAGTTTTGGGTGTTCAGGAGCCGGCACAGCAGACTGAGGACAATGGTTTCGTGGCTCGTTCTATTGTCTATACGCTAACCTCCTTTGATGATACCCTCTACTATCTGCCACCCATGACTGTAAAAATCGATGGTAAGCCGTATAAGAGTAAAAGTCTGGCTTTGAAGGTTCTCACCATTGAAGTAGATACAGCCCATGTGGATCAGTTCTTTGGTCCCAAGGATGTACAGGATAATCCGTTCCAGTGGAGTGACTGGAGTCTCTCGTTCTGGCTTAGTGTGTTATTGCTCGTCTGTCTGGCACTGACCTATTATCTTTACTTGCGTCTTCGTGACAATAAACCTATTATCAAGACCATTCGTATTGTGAAGCGTCTGTTGCCTCATCAGAAGGCAATGCAGCAGATAGAGCAGATCAAGGCCGAAAAGATGGTGACAGCCGAAGATTCTAAGGCGTATTACACGCGTCTTACCGATACTCTTCGCAAGTATATTGAGGAACGTTATGGTTTCAGTGCGATGGAGATGACGAGTAGTGAGATTATAGAGAAACTGACGGCTACTCAGGATGAGAAGGCTCTCAGTGAACTGCGTCATCTGTTCCTGACTGCCGATCTTGTGAAATTTGCTAAATACTCCACACTGATTAATGAGAATGATATGAACCTCGTGAATGCTATAGCCTTTATCGATCAGACGAAACAGGAGAATGTGCCTGTGGAAGAGACGATTAAACCGCAACTCACAGAAGAGGATCAGCGTTCACAAAAGGCACGTATTATATTACAAACGGTCATCACGCTTCTGGGTATCACCAGCGCGCTACTTTTGGCTTATGTGGTATTTACGCTCTATCAGTTATTGTATTAACGGATAAAAAGTTTAAGTGAAAAGGTAAAAATGGAATTTGCCAATAAAGAATATTTGTTATTGCTTCTGCTCCTCATCCCATATCTGATATGGTATGTGATGTACAGGAAGAAAACTGAGCCCACCATGCGGATGAGCGACACCTTCGTATTCCGTTTTGCACCGCGCAGTTGGAAGGTTACACTGATGCCGCTGTCTATGCTGCTTCGTGTGCTTGCTTTTACGATGGTGGTGCTGGTATTGGCTCGTCCTCAGTCACAAAATTCCTGGGCCAGTAAGACCGTTGAAGGTATTGACATCATGCTTGCGATGGACGTCTCAACAAGTATGTTGGCAGAAGACTTGAGACCAAACCGTATTGAAGCTGCCAAACAAGTTGCTGCCGAATTTATCATTGGTCGTCCTAACGATAATATCGGACTTTCCATCTTTGCAGGTGAGGCGTTCACCCAGTGCCCTATGACTACCGATCACGCCTCGTTGCTCAATATGCTTCAGAATGTGCGTACAGATATTGCAGCCCGCGGTCTTATCGAAGATGGTACGGCTATCGGTATGGGATTGGCCAATGCCGTGAGTCGTCTGAAGGAATCGAAGGCCAAGAGTAAGGTGGTGATTCTGCTGACTGATGGTAGTAACAACCGTGGTGACATTTCTCCGATGACGGCTGCCGAGATAGCTAAGAGCATGGGTATCCGCGTCTATACCATCGGTGTGGGCACCAATAAGGTGGCACCTTATCCCATGCCTGTAGCTGGTGGAGTGCAGTATGTGAACATCCCTGTGGAGATCGACACCAAGACGCTTAGTGATATAGCTGCGGCTACGGAAGGTGACTTCTATCGCGCTACCAATACGAAGGAGCTTCGTAATATTTATAAGGAGATTGACCAGTTGGAGAAGAGTAAACTCAACGTCAAGAAGTTCAGTAAACGTTATGAGGCATATCAGCCTTTTGCCCTTGTGGCCGTCCTGGCTTTGTTGCTGGAGATCCTGCTGCGCATCACGGTTTTTCGCCGTATCCCGTAAATGGTCAGATTGTAAATAGTCAAATAGTAAATTATAACGATGTTCAGATTTGAAGACCCCACATATCTCTATCTGTTAGCGCTGATACCTGTTTTGGCGCTTATCAGATTCATATCTTTCCGCAACCAGAAGAAACGGTTGCGCAAATTTGGCGACCCAGGTTTACTCAAGGATCTGATGCCTGACGTATCACGCTTCCGTCCTTCTGTGAAATTCTGGATTCTGCAGGCAGCACTGGCACTGCTCATTGTGATGCTGGCGCGTCCACAGATGGGAACGAATATTAACCATGAGAAGCGGGTGGGTATCGAAACCATCATAGCGATGGATATCAGTAACTCCATGCGGGCTGAAGATATTGTGCCCAGTCGTCTTGATCGTAGTAAGATGATGATTGAGAACCTGGTTGATCATTTCACCAACGATAAGATAGGTCTGATTGTCTTTGCAGGCGATGCTTTTGTACAGTTGCCTATTACCAGCGATTATGTATCCGCCAAGATGTTCCTTTCCAGTATCGATCCCTCGATGATGGCAACACAAGGTACCGATATCGCCCGTGCTATAGAGATGGCTACTCATAGCTTTACCCAGGAGGAGGGTATTGGAAAGGCTATTGTGGTGATTACTGATGGTGAAGACCATGAGGGTGGGGCAGTAGAGGCTGCTGAGGCTGCAAAAGATCTTGGCATGCGTGTCTATGTGCTGGGTGTGGGTTCTACTCAGGGTGCCCCAATACCTAATGGTGCAGGCGATTATATGAAAGATAATACAGGTAATACCGTGATGTCGGCTCTTAATGAGGACATGTGTAAGCAGGTAGCTCAGGCAGGTGGTGGTGCCTATATCCATGTACAGAACAATAGTGCTGCTCAGGAACAGCTTGATCAGGAGTTAGCTAAGTTGGCAAAGAAAGAGACTTCCACTGCCGTTTATAGCGAGTTTGATGAGCAGTTCCGCGCCTTCGGCATCCTTGCGCTACTGTTGCTCGTTCTGGAGATATGTATCTTCGATCGCCGCAACCCGTTGTTGAAGAGGCTGTCACTGTTTAAGAGAGAAGAGGGATTACGCAATTCCGTGAGGGCTATTGTGTTTATCTGTATTTCTCTAACTTCTTTCCTCTCACCACTCACTTCTGCAGCTCAAAGCGATCGTCAGTATATCCGCGAGGGTAATAAGCTTTTCCATCGTGGTGACTATCCCAATGCCGAGGTGGCTTATCGTAAGGCCGTCGAGAAGAACCCCAAGAATCCTCAGGCACCTTTCAATCTTGGCAATGCCCTGATGGCTCAGAAGAAGGATTCTGCTGCTGTCGAGCAGTTTGAGGCTGCCTCACGTCTGGAGACCAATCCCCTGCGTAAGTCGAAGTCATTCCATAATATCGGTGTAATCTGTCAGACGCATAAAATGTATGGTGAGGCTATCGAGGCTTATAAGAATGCACTCCGCTTGAATCCTAATGATGATGAGAGTCGTTATAACCTTGTGCTCTGTAAGCACCAGAAGAAGAAACAGGATCAGCAGCAACAGAACCAGCAGAATCAGAACAAAGACGATAAGAAAGATAATAAAGACGATAAGAAGGATCAGCAGAAACCTGATCAGAATAAAGACCAAAAGCAGGATCAGCAGAAGGAACAGCCCAAGCCGCAGATGAGCAAAGAGAATGCTGAACAGCTGTTGAATGCTGCCATTCAGAACGAGAAACAGACGCAGGACAAGCTGAAGAAAGCTCAGCAACAGCCCCAGCGCCGTAATATTCAGAAGAACTGGTGATAAAAAAGTAGAAAGAGATGACAAGCAAAATAAACGATATGGTTCAGAGGTGGGTGAAATGGTTCTTACCCTTTTGCCTTTTTGCCTTTTTACCGTTCTGTTCCTATGCACAAACCCTGACGGCATCTGCTCCCTCTCATGTAGGGGTAGGCGAGCAGTTCCGCCTTACCTACACAGTGAATACGCAGAATGTGAGCGATTTTCGTGCAGGCGATATCCCAGATGAGCTTGATGTCCTGATAGGACCCAACCGTTCTATGCAGTCGAGCTATCAGATGATCAATGGGCACACCAGCTCCACATCATCCATCACTTATACATATATAGTAAGTGCGACGAAAAACGGTACCTTCACCATTCCACCAGCACATGCCATAGTGGGCGGTAAGACCATTGCCTCTAAGTCACTTACTATTAAAGTGTCTGGTTCTGCCTCCAGCGCACGACAGCAACGTCAGCAGCGCGATGACGAAGGGGCAGAGATGCGCGATGCCGGTAGCCAAATCTCAGGTTCCGACCTCTTTATCAAGGTGAGTGCCAACAAGAGTCGTGTACACGAGCAGGAACCTATCCTGCTTACTTATAAAGTCTATACCCTGGTGTCACTAACTCAGTTGCGAGGTGACATGCCCGATCTGAAGAGCTTCTATTCTCAGGAGGTTGAACTACCGCAGCAAAAGAGCTTTAAGGTAGAGACCGTCAATGGCCGTCCATACCGCACATGTACTTGGAGCCAGTATGTGATGTTCCCTCAGATGACGGGTAAACTCCAGATTCCCAGTATCACCTTCGAAGGACTGGTGGTTCAGCAGAACCGTAATGTCGATCCCTTTGAGGCATTCTTTAATGGTGGTTCCGGTTACATTGAGGTGAAGAAAAAGATTGTGGCTCCCAGCATTGAGATTCAGGTTGATCCGTTGCCTGAGCGTCCCGCAGGTTTCTCAGGTGGTGTGGGTAAGTTTACCATCTCTGCCCAACTTGATAAGACTGCGACGAAAGCCAACGATCCAGTCTCCATGCGTATCATCATCAGTGGTACAGGTAATTTGAAGCTGATGAAACAGCCTGTTGTCAATGTGCCTAAGGACTTTGATAAATATGAGCCGAAAGTTACTGATAAGACCAAACTTACCAACAATGGCATCGAAGGCTCAATGGTTTACGATGTGCTTATCGTGCCTCGTCATCAGGGTAAATATGAGATTCCGCCGGTAGAACTTACTTATTTCGACACCTTAGAGAATGCCTATAAGACAGTTAAGAGCGAAGGCTTTACCCTTGATGTGGCTAAAGGTTCTGGCGCTGCCTCTGTCAGCGATTTTTCCGGACAGGAGTTGCAGGAACTGTCAAAGGATATCCGTTACATCAAACTTGGCGACACCCGTCAGCGGGCACTTGGTGATTTCTTCTATGGATCAACCGCCTACTGGGTTAGTCTTATTGTTCTGGCACTGATCTTCATTACACTCTTTGTGGTGTTCCGCCAACGTGCCATCGACAATGCCAATGTTACCAAAATGCGTGGCAAGAAAGCCAATAAGGTAGCCACTAAGCGACTTAAACTGGCAGCCCGTCTGATGAAAGAAGGTAAGGCCAGTGCATTCTATGACGAGGTGCTGCGTGCTCTTTGGGGATATGTGGGTGATAAGTTCAATATCCCTGTCGAGCAACTCTCTCACGACAACATTAGTCAGAAACTTTCTGAACGCGCCGTTGATGCCGATACCATCGGACTCTTTATTGGTGCCCTCGATGAGTGTGAGTTCGAACGTTATGCCCCAGGTGATCCTAAGGGAAATATGAGCAAGGTCTATGATAAGGCTATGACTGCCATTGAGAAGATTGAGGAAAAGGTAAAAAAGTAATAGGAAAAAGAGATGGAAAGATATATAGAATTGAAACTTAAAAGGTGGGTGAAATGGATTTTGTCATTTTACCTTTTAACCCTTTTGCCTTTCAGCGCTTCTGCCGTGACTAAGGCTGAGGCTGACAGTGCTTATGTCAAAGGAGCTTACCAGCAAGCCATCGCTGATTATGAGGCATTATTGAAGCATGGGGCTTCTGCTGAGCTCTATTACAATCTTGGTAATGCCTACTATCGCACAGAGAATATCACCAAAGCCGTTTTGAACTATGAGCGGGCTCTGATGCTTTCACCAGGTGATCGTGATATCCGTTTCAATTTGCAGATAGCCCGTGGCAAAACCATTGATAAGATTGTGCCCGAGTCAGAGATGTTCTTCATTACCTGGTATTATGCACTGGTTAATCTGATGAGTGTCGATGCTTGGGCCCGTTTAGCAATCATCTCTCTGTCACTGGTCATCGTATTGCTGTTAGTTTATCTCTTTGCCAACCGTATCTGGTTACGCAAGGTAGGCTTCTTCTGCGGTCTTCTGATGCTGGCAGTCTTTGTGCTCAGCAATCTTTTTGCCTGGCAACAGAAGCAGAATCTTTTGTTCCGTAAAGGGGCTATCATCATGGTGCCCTCTGTCGTAGTGAAGAGTACTCCTGCCAAGAACGGCACTGATCTCTTTATTCTCCACGAGGGCACGAAGGTTAGCATCACCGACGGTTCTATGCGTGGCTGGCTTGAGATTCGCATTGCCGATGGTAAGGAAGGATGGGTAGAACGAAATAAGTTGGAGGAAATATAACAATGGAAACGCTTGCAATACTCTTGGCGGGTGAAGGTTTGTTGAATTGGCTGCAGAGTGTAGATCGTGCGGCACTACTGGCTGTCAACGGCAGCGACTCGCTTTTTCTTGACTCTGTGGTTCATGTGCTCACCACAGCTACCACTTGGATACCGCTTTATCTCAGTCTGTTTTATCTTGTGGTAAGAAATAACAATACAGTGAAACGCATTGCCATCATCGTGGGTTGTGCAGGACTCTGCATCCTCTTTGCTGGTGCTGTGGACGACCTTATTGTGAAACCAACCGTGGCTCGTTGGCGTCCAACCCACGATCCCGTCATCGGCACTCTTGTCGATGTTGTCGATGGCTATAGAGGCGGTAAGTATGGTTTCTTCTCCGCCCATGCCTGTAACACCTTCAGCATCGCCATCTTCTTTAGTTGGCTAGTGCGTAGTAAGGTTCTCACTTTTACCCTTGTTTTATGGTCGCTTGTCAACTGCTGGACGCGCCTCTATCTGGGTGTCCACTTCCCTGGTGACATCCTTGTCGGTCTCACCTGGGGCTTCATCGTTGGCACCTCCGTTTATTTCTTCTATCTTCGTGTAACTCGTAATATGCGAGCTGAGGGAAGGCGTCACATCTCTACTGATTATACTTATGGTGGCTTTGAACGCCCCTCTTGTGATATTCCTGTGTCGATTTTTTATTTCACACTCGTTACAGCCCTGTTAATAGCTACATACCAATGACTACTATCGATCCCCGTCATATTCATATCAGCGATTATAACTATCCGCTGCCCGACGAACGTATCGCCAAATTTCCAATCGCCCAGCGCGATCATTCCAAACTCCTTATCTACAATAAGGGTGAGGTTAGCTCTGATGTGTTTTACAATCTGCCTCAGTATCTGCCCTCTGGTGCCTTGATGGTATTCAATAATACCAAGGTGATTCAGGCTCGTATGCACTTCCGTAAGGATACGGGAGCCCTCATAGAGGTGTTCTTGCTTGAGCCTGCCGAGCCCTCTGACTATGAACTGATGTTCCAAACCACAGGTCAATGTGCTTGGTACTGTCTGGTGGGTAATCTGAAGAAATGGAAGGAAGGCACGCTGAAGCGCGAGATCGAAATCAAAGGACAGACCATTGTTGTGAGTGCCACCCGTGGACCTATTCATGGCACCTCTCATCGAATCGATTTCACCTGGACGGGTGATGCCAGCTTTGCGGAGATTATCGACGTGATGGGCGAGCTGCCGATTCCGCCTTATCTGAACCGTGAGACGCAGGAGAGCGACAAGACCACCTATCAGACGGTCTATTCCAAGATCAAAGGCTCGGTAGCAGCACCAACAGCAGGTCTTCATTTCACGCCAGAAGTCTTAGCCGATCTCGATGCCCATGGTATTCAGCGTGAGGAACTCACGCTTCATGTGGGTGCCGGAACTTTCAAACCCGTGAAGAGTGAGGAGATAGAAGGCCATGAGATGCATACCGAATATGTCAGTGTGCGTCGTGATACCATCCAGAAACTCATCGATCATGATGGTTCTGCCATAGCCGTTGGCACCACCAGCGTACGAACATTGGAGAGTCTTTACTATATGGGTCTGAAGGTGATGCATGATCCCTCTCTCAGTGAAGAACAGTTACATGTAGCTCAATGGGAGCCTTATGATACCACTAATACTGTATCAGCCGTTGCGGCATTGGAGTCTCTTGCAGCCTGGATGGATGCCCGTGATCTCTCTGTGCTTCACAGCAGCACCCAGATCATCATTGCCCCGGGTTACGATTATCATATTGTTAAGATGCTTGTTACCAATTTCCATCAGCCACAATCCACGTTGCTGCTCTTGGTAAGTGCCTTTGTGAAAGGCGACTGGCATAAGATTTATGACTATGCGTTGAGTCACGACTTCCGTTTCCTGAGCTATGGCGACTCATCACTGTTGATACCCTAAACGTTATCTTTGTTAAAATTAGGTTGACTTAACGTTACCCTCACTCAACCCTCACTCGACCCTCATGCGGATACGCTTACATGAGGAGTGAGGGTATAGTTATGTAGTAAAAAATATCTAGCTACTAACAATTCATTATCTTATGATGTACTTAAATATACAAGTTGACTTATAGCCACTATATTAATTTACAAAAGTTAGATCAGATTGAAATGTTGGAGTGCATGACGGATACCGTTGTCGTCAACTGAAGTCGTGACATAGTCTGCTTCCTGTTTTAGCGAATCAAGGGCATTGCCCATCGCCACACCGATGCCAGCGGTACGTATCATCGACAAGTCATTGCCACCGTCGCCGAAAGCCATCGTGAACTTTGGGTCGAGTCCTGCCTGCTTCGCTATTGCCAACAGTCCTTGTCCTTTATCTGCCTGCTTGGCAGTGATGTCAGTAAACTCCGGGTGCCAACGGCCAGAGGTGCAAGAGGGTAGGCGAGCCATCAGCTCTTTCTCATATTCTTCAGGGAAGAATGGTGTCATTTGCAGTACGCGCTGCTCCAGCACCTTCTCCACAGGTTTTGCCAACTCCAGGTTCTGCACAGCCAGATGCTGTCTGAAGATACGGTCCACGTCGCCATTCGGGTCGAGTACAGCCACATCTTTTTCACCCACCATGATCAAGCCGTAGTTCTTTTTGATGGAGTCATCTACAACTAGTTTGGCATCCTCTTGAGGGATGGCATGACATGCCACTGTCTGTTCACCGATGAAACAGAGGGCACCATTGGTGGTTACGTAGCCATCGATAAGATGTTCTATCGCACCGAGATTAGTGATGATAATGGGTGGGCGCCCTGTAGCTATAAACACCTTGTGGCCGTTGGCCTTAGCTTGAGTCAGCGCCAAAATAGTAGAAGGCGGTATCTGGTGAGTCTCAAAACTCACCAGCGTACCGTCGATATCGAAAAATAGTGCGTACAGTTTGTTAAGGATTATTTCTTCTCTTCTTCTTTCTTTTCTTCAGCAGCGGGCTTTGCAGCGGGCTTGTAACGCTTGTTCAGACCGTTGATCACATCCTGAGTGATATCAAACTTCTTGCCTGCATATAGGATATTGTCACCTGCCTTTGAGAGAATCAAATCGTAGTTCTTATCCTTGTTGTAAGCCTTCAGGAAGTTCTGCAGAGAGTCACGAAGTGCCTCGTTGAACTTAGCGGTCTCAGAAGCGAGTTCATTCTCCAGACGAGCCTGCAACTCCTGCAGGTCACGCTGCTGACGCTCTAGAGCAGCCTGAACACCAGCGGCCTGCTCACGACTCTGGAAACCATTGTTCTGAATCTTCTGCTGGAAGTTGTTCACAGCAGCCTGCAGGGCATTACCTTTCTGAGTCAGAGTATTACGGGCATTGTTTGACTTCTTCTGCAGGGTTACGCTGTAATCCTTGGCAAAGTCATACTGAGTCATCAGTGAATCAACCTCCACATAGGCGATCTTGAGGCCTGAGGCATTATTACCAGTAGTAGTGGGCTGCTCGTCCATCTTAGAACTTGCATTGTTGCACGATACCATCATAGCTGCAATGGTCAGTGCAGAGAAAATGTACTTTTTCATCCTTTTTATCTAATGTTAAATATTTAATCTTTGAAGTTTAATCTCTTCTGATTTCTCATCTCCCGATCCTGATCCATCACACAGTGAATCCCACGTTCTTTCATCGCCTCAGAGTCGTGAATATGCTGAGACTTGAACTCGCCATGCTTTACAAATAGTACTCTTACAAGGAAAAATACCATAGCAATAGCAATTATTAACGTGCTGATGAGCAGAGTTTCAATCATTTTTTGTAATTTTGCGCTGCAAAGTTAAGCATTTTATGATGAAATCAATCAAAAAATACATTAATTATGAATAAAAGTGATTTAAAACCTGCTATTGTCTTCGCTGAATTTGCGAAGATTAACGAAATTCCACGCCCATCAAAGCGTGAGGAGAAGATGATTGAGTACCTCAAGAACTGGGGGGCGCAACACGCACTCGATACCCATGTCGATGAGACTGGCAACGTGATCATCCGCAAACCAGCCACTCCAGGTATGGAAAACTGTAAGACCGTTATCCTTCAGAGTCACATGGATATGGTGTGCGACAAACTTGTTGATTTGGAGTTTGATTTCGATAAAGACCCTATCCGTACGTATATTGATGGTGAATGGCTTACCGCTGAGGGTACCACCCTTGGGGCCGATGATGGTATCGGCTGTGCCATCGAACTAGCCATCCTGGCTTCTGACGATATCCAGCACGGACCTATCGAGTGCGTCTTTACACGCGATGAAGAGACAGGGCTCTCTGGTGCCGAAGGTATGAAGGCGGGTTTCATGACAGGTGACTACCTCATCAATCTCGACTCTGAGGACGAAGGCGAGATATTTGTCAGCTGTGCTGGCGGACGTAACACCACCGCTAAGTTTACTTTCCAGCGTCAGGCAGCTCCTGGGAGCAGCTTCTTCATGAAGTGCTCTCTGAAAGGACTTGTCGGCGGACACTCTGGCGACGATATCAACAAGAAGCGTGCCAATGCCATTAAAATTCTTGCTCGTTTCCTCTTCCAGACGATGAAGCGCTATGAGGGTGTGCAGCTGGCACAATTCCATAGTGGCAAGCTTCATAACGCTATTCCTCGCGACGGCTATTTTGTGATTGCCGTACCCAACGAGCTAAAGGAGAACGTTCGTGCCGACTGGAACGTGTTTGCCGCAGAGGTAGAAGACGAGTTCCATGTTACCGACACCCAGATGCAGTTTGCGATGGAGAGTACCGATGCAGAACCTATCATCACCCCCGCAGTAGCCAAGAACTTTATATGGGCTGTGCAGGCTGTCGATAACGGCATCTATGCCATCTGTCAGGATGAAGCCCTTGGCGGTATGGTGGAGACCTCCAGCAACATTGCCAGCATCCACACCTCCGACACCACCATCGACATCCTGTCGTCACAGCGTTCCAATGTCATGTCTAATCTCGACAATATGTGCTATACCATTCAGGCAGCCTTCGAGCTTGCTGGTGCAGAGGTTGTTTCAGGCGAGGGTTATCCCGCTTGGAAAATGCGGGCAGACTCTAAACTCCAGGAGATTGTCGTGGCCTCTTACAAGAATCTTTTCAAGAAGGAGCCTGTGGTGCGTGGCATCCATGCTGGTCTTGAGTGTGGTCTGTTCTCTGAGCGTTACCCTAATCTCGATATGGTCAGCTTTGGCCCCACGCTTCGATTTGTTCATACACCTGATGAGCGTCTGCATATCCCCACTGTACAAATGGTATGGGATCACCTGCTCGATGTTCTTAAAAACATTCCGCAGAAATGAAGTCGCGCGCGTATATTATAATAGGTATATCGGCCCTGTTGCTGTTCGCTTCGTGCGGACAGCAACATAGGGCAGAGAGCCTTACCAAGGATTTTGTGGCAGAAAATATGGAGGATCCGTCCGCCATCAGTGGTAAGGACTTTACTGATCTTGGTACCACGCGACACATCAGCGACTCTATGATTACTGTGATGCGTCAGCGTGGCGCCGTAGGCTTCAAGAAAGGTATTTCCTATGGGGAAAAACCTACTGGCGATCTTTACTATCTGAGAATGAGCTATATATGCAATGGCGACACCCTGCAAAACACCTTTTATTTCGACTCGGAGTTGAAGGAGGTTGTAGCATTTAAATAACTTTTTTCGAAAAAAGTTGCCTAAAAATTTGCAGAAACAAAAAAATAGTCGTACCTTTGCACCCGCATTTGAGGAGATAACCCCTCGGTTTCTAACACGAAGCATTCTTGGAAGGATGGGTGAGTGGCTGAAACCAGCAGTTTGCTAAACTGCCGTACGGGTTCCC
>JAEEGG010005750.1_pt1 | contig 29267 bp, 17 predicted proteins | sample 9134161 | NCBI WGS metagenome assembly JAEEGG01 (sample SAMN16246543, study PRJNA631951) | gut metagenome | biome: gut microbiome; feature: rumen; material: CR-attached | host: Bos | place: Iran: Karaj | collected 2018-10 | reverse complement strand
AGAACTGTGAGGTTGTGGTTGTAGCAGGTATCGGTGGTTCTTATCTTGGCGCACGTGCCGCGAGCGAGGCTCTGGGCAGTTCTTTTGCCTGGCTCCTGCAGGATAAGGCCAATCCTACCATCATGTTCGCAGGCGACAACATCGGCGAGGACTACCTTGCTGAGCTGACCGACTACCTGAAGGACAAGAAGTTTGGTGTTATCAATATCTCCAAGAGTGGTACAACCACCGAGACCGCCCTCACCTTCCGCCTGCTGAAGAAGCAGTGCGAGGCCCAGCGCGGCAAGGAAGAGGCGCGGAAAGTGATTGTAGCCATCACCGACGCCAAGCGCGGCGCTGCCCGCACTTGTGCCGACAAGGAGGGTTACAAGAGCTTCATCATTCCCGACAACGTAGGTGGCCGTTTCTCTGTGCTCACCCCGGTAGGACTGCTTCCTATCGCCTGCGCAGGTTTCGACATCCGCGAGCTCGTTGCCGGTGCTCAGGACATGGAGAAGGCCTGTGGCAAGGACGTACCTTTCGCAGAGAACCCCGCAGCCCAGTATGCAGCCGTCCGCAACGGTCTCTACCGGAGTGGCAAGAAGATTGAGATCCTGGTCAATTACCAGCCAAAGCTCCACTTCATGAGCGAATGGTGGAAGCAGCTCTACGGCGAGTCTGAGGGTAAGGATAACAAGGGCATCTTCCCCGCCTCTGTCGACTTCACCACCGACCTCCACTCTATGGGTCAGTGGATCCAGGACGGCGAGCGCACCATCTTCGAGACTGTTGTCAGTGTCGAGGAGCCCGAGAAGAAGCTGCTCTTCCCCAACGACGAGGAGAACCTCGACGGTCTGAACTTCCTCGCAGGCAAGCGCGTCGACGAGGTGAACAAGATGGCCGAACTGGGCACACGTCTGGCTCACGTCGACGGCGGTGTTCCTAACATCCGCATCACCATGCCGCGCCTCAACGAGCGCTACCTCGGCCAGCTCATCTACTTCTTCGAGATTGCCTGTGGCATCAGCGGCAATGTGCTGGGTGTTAATCCGTTCAACCAGCCTGGTGTGGAAGCCTATAAGAAGAATATGTTTGCCCTCCTCGAGAAGCCTGGCTACGAAGCCGATTCCAAGGCCATCAAGGAGCGTCTGGCAAACGAGAAGTAAGCATGTACACGCTTGCGATTAGAAAATATCTGGAAGAACACGGTTTTGAGGCCCTAAGCCCCAAAGCCGTGCTCTTTGATATGGATGGTGTGCTCTACGACTCCATGCCCAATCACGCCATTGCCTGGCAGGAGTCGATGGCACGTTTCCACATCCACATGACGTCCGAAGACGCCTATGCCACAGAAGGCGCCCGCGGTGTCGACACCATCCGCATGATGGTCCGCCTGCAGCAGCATCGTGAGATCGACGAGGCAGAGGCTCAGCGCATGTACGATGTGAAGTCCGAGACTTTCCATTCCCTTCCCGAAGCCCCCATCATGCCGGGCATCCTCAGTCTGATGGCTCAGATCGACGCCTGTGGCATCCAGTGCGGCGTGGTGACAGGCAGTGGTCAGCGGCCGCTCATCCAGCGCATCCTGCGCGACTTCGGCCGGTATGTCGACGAGGCTCATATCACCACAGCCTACGACGTCAGCCGTGGCAAGCCCAATCCCGACCCCTATCTTGTCGGTCTTGAGAAGGCTGGCGGTCTCAAGCCTTGGGAGGCCATCGTCGTCGAGAATGCGCCTCTTGGCGTCCGTGCCGGCGTGGCAGCCCGCATCTTCACTGTTGGTGTAAACACCGGACCCCTGCCCAACGAGCAATTGCTGCAGGCAGGAGCCCATCTTCTTTTTCCAAGCATGACTGAATTCAGCGATGCCTGGAAAGGTTTCTCGTTTTAGTCGTCGTTGTCTTCCTCCTCGTTGCCGAAGGTGTCGAGATCAGAATCCCGTCTGATGCCCACCTCACCGGTAGAGCTGAGCGTCACCACCAGCGGGATATACTCATCCGTCTGCGGATGACATACACTGGCGGCAAACACCAGATGGCCGCCATCCACCTTGTCGAACACGAATCCCTCTACGATACCCGTCTTGCGGTAGTCGTTGTCCAGACAGTTCTCGAAGGCAGCCTTGGTAAAACCACCCTGGTAGAACACGCTGCCGTCGCTGCGCAGCACACGCAGTGAGATGCGGTTGTCAACGAACTTCTGTCCGTCCTCATCCTTCACCATCTGCAGGCTGTCGTCGGCCGTTCTCAGTATCTCCACCTGGTAGTTCTTGCCGAGCCACTGTATATCCTTGGTCTGTTTGTAGTCCTGCATACGTACGGGCCCCTTAGGCGCCTTCACTTCCTCCTTAGGCACGATGATATCCTCTGTCTTTTTCTTCTCGCTGCAGCCAGCCGTCACCAGCCCCGCCAGCGCCACGAATATCAATACTCTGTAATTTCCCATCATACAATATATTTGTGGCAAAGGTATACATTTATTTCCATCCGTGCAAGCAAAGTGGCAAAAAAAGCGCGGAACGGCTTAATCAAAAAACAAGAACCGTTATATTCTGTTAATTACTTGTAAATGATTTGAACAACCCAAAAATCTTTCCATGCACAGATCACATATAAAAAAAGACATTTAACCAAAACTTTAATTAATATTTTGACGGGGTTTCGGAGAATTGTTGTAAATTTGCACCGTCATTATATTTTGACGATGAAAAGAATACTCAAGTGGATCGGGATTGCGGTGATGACGCCCGTCCTGCTGTTTATCATACTCGCCGTGTTGCTTTACCTGCCGCCCGTTCAGAACTGGGCGGTGAAGAAAGTGGCTGCCATCGCCTCGGAGAAGACGGGCATGGAGATCACGATAGAGCATGTTAACCTGGAGTTCCCGCTTGACTTAGGTATCGAGGGCCTCCGCGCCCTGCATACGCGCCCGGCTTTGCCGTCCGGCTCGTCAGGCAGCGACTCTCTTCCTGACGTAAAAGACACGATTGCCGACATCAGAAAGCTGGTGGTCGACGTGAAGCTGCGCCCCCTGTTCCGCCATCAGGTGATCATCGATGAGCTGTCACTGCAACAGGCCAAGATCAACACCAACGGCTTCATCAGCGACCTGCGTATCAAAGGCGAGATGCAGGAGTTCTGGCTGAGTTCGAAGGGCATCGATCTGAAAAAGGAGACGGCCATGGTGAACGGTGCGAGGATGAGAGACGGATGGCTGGACATCAACCTGACAGACACGGCTGCCGTAGACACCACCGCCTCGACAGCCCAATGGGTGATCAAGGCCGACAGTATCTCGCTGAGTAATACCAGACTCACCATCAACATGCCCGACGACTCTCTCCACATGGCCACCCACTTCGGTGAGGCCGTGGCAAGGGACGTGAGCATCGACATCGCACAGAAGACCTATCAGGTGGGCGATATCGACTGGCAAAATGGTTCTATTACCTATAATAACAGTTGGGCACAGAAGATTACCCGTCTGAAAGGCGGTGTGAAGATCGACTCTACCAGCGTAAGCCTGCCCAACCTGATTCTGAAAACACCTGACTCTGACATTGAGGGAGAGCTGGCGATGGACTTCAACGCCTTCGACGAGCATCACCCCGGACTGATGAAGATGCGACTGAACGCACAGTTGGGCAAGCAAGACCTGCTTCAATTTATGGGTGAGATGCCCCGGAAGTTCACGGAGCGCTTTCCCAACCGCCCGCTGAGCATCAAGGGCTCTATCAACGGCAACATGAAGCAGATGGAGTTCACCGGACTGAACATCTGTCTGCCCACAGCCCTGCAACTGACAGCCGACGGCAGTGCAGAGAACATTGCCGACCCGAAGAACCTCAAAGCCGACATCAGACTCAAGGCTAAGGCCGAAGACCTGAACTTCGTCACGGCCCTCGTCGACCCGAAACTACAGAGGAACTACCGCATACCCTATGGACTGACGCTCGACGGCAGCATCAAGGCCGACGGTACGACATACGGTGCCGACCTGACCATGCGCGACGGTAACGGCACCGTCAGACTGAAAGGCGATGCCGCCATCCCACGCAATGCCAAGGGCGACATGCTTCCTAACGGCATGACCTATGATGCCGGCATCAAGGTGAACGGGCTGAACCTGCACCACTTCATGCCAAAAGACTCTATCTACACCATCACTGCCGATGTCAAGGCCAAGGGATACGGCACCGACTTCCTGTCGGGCAAGAGCCGACTGACTGCCCGTGCCAGACTCCATCAGCTGCGCTACGGCAGTTGGAACCTCAGGAACATGAGTGCCACCGCCAATCTGCAGAACGGGCGCGGACAGGCTGAGCTGACTGGCGACAACGAGCTGTTCTGCGGTACGATAGGCTTCGACGCGCTGCTGAACAGCAAGAAGATCGAGGCCACCATCAGCGCTGACCTGGCAAGAGCCGACCTGTACAGGATGCGGATCATGGACAAGCCGCTGACCATCGGTCTCTGCGGCGACATGGACATCAGCTCGGACATGAGACTGACCCACCATGTGAGCGGTCTCTTTACCGATCTGTATTTCCAGGATGACAAGGACACCTATCACCCCGAGAAGGTGGGACTGCTCATCAACACACGGCCCGACACGACTTACGTCAGAGCACAGAGCGGCGACCTGATCGTGAAGCTCGACGCCAGCGGCGACTATGAGCGGCTGCTGCGACGACTGACGACCCTCGGCGACTCGGCCATGGCGCAGTTTGAGAACAAGGTGATCGACCAGCCTGCCATCAAACGGCTGCTACCCACCATGAGACTGCACCTGGAGAGCAAGCGCGACAATCCCGTGGCCAACCTGCTGAAGAGCAGTTGGAACATCGACTTCAAGGAGCTGCTGCTCGACGTGGACACCTCGCCGCTCACAGGTATCAACGGCACCAGTCACCTCTATTCGCTCAACTACGACAGCACACGCATAGACACCATACGCCTGAACCTGACACAGAAGGGTGACCGGCTGAGCTATCAGGGACAGATACGCAACAACAAGCGGAACCCGCAGTTCGTGTTCAACGCCCTCATCGACGGTCATATACATGAACACGGCGCCTTGGCAGGGGTGCGCTATTACGACGACAAGGACAAGCTGGGCGTGAGACTGGGGGCTACGGCAGAGATGGAGAACGGCGGCATACGCTTTAAGCTCATGCCCGACCGTCCGACGCTGGGATACAAGGAGTTCAACCTGAACAAGGACAATTACATATTCCTAGGAAACGACAAGAAGATACAGGCCAAGGTCGACCTGATTTCCGACGACAGGACGGGCATCAAGCTCTATACCGAGAACCAGGACTCAACCATGCTACAGGACCTGACGCTGAGCATCCACCAGCTCGACCTGGGCGAGGTGACTTCGGTCATCCCCTACCTGCCCCGCATCACCGGACTGCTGGACGGCGACTATCATATCCTCCTGGACCAGCAGGAGCGCATCTCCGTGGCATCAGACATGGCAGTGAGACAGATGACATACGAGGGCTCGCCCATCGGCAATATCAGCACCGAACTGGTTTATCTGATAAAAGAAGGCGACAGTGAGCACCCGTCGGCCGACATCCATGCCGTAGAAGCCCGACTGATGCTCGACGACGAAGAATTCGGCCTGTTCAGCGGCACCTACCAGAGCGAGGGAGAGGGGTATATCGACGCCCGACTCGACATGACACGCTTCCCGCTGTCGCTGGCCAACGGTTTCATTCCCGACCAGATCATCGGTTTTGAAGGCTACGCCGAAGGAAGCCTCAACATCAGAGGCTCGCTCTCGAATAACGACATCGACGGCGAAGTATATGTGGACTCGGCTTATCTGGTGAGTATCCCCTACGGCGTGAAGATGCGCATGGACAACGACCCGATACGTATCACTGACTCGAAACTGCTGATCGAGAACTTCGGACTCTATGCCTACAACGACGAGCCGCTGAACCTGATGGGCGAGGTTGACTTCAGTCATCCCGACCACATCACCACCGACCTGAGAATGAGGGCACGCAACCTGTTGCTGATCAATGCCCGACAGGAGCCCAAATCGATTGCCTGGGGCAAGGCCTTCGTCAACTTCATGGCGCGTATGCAGGGCCCGCTCGAGGAACTGAAGATGAGAGGACGACTCGATGTGCTCGGCTCGACAGACCTGACCTATCTGCTACTCGACTCGCCCCTTTCACAGGACAACAGACTCGACGAGCTGGTGAAGTTTACCGACTTCAACGACTCCACACAGACCGTCGTCAACCGTCCTACCCCATCGGGACTTGACATCGACCTGAACATCAACGTGGCACATGGCGCCCATATCATCTGTAACCTGAACATCGACCAGACCAACTACGTGGACCTGACGGGTGGCGGCGACCTGCGCATGAGATATAATACCGAAGGCATCAACCTCACCGGTCGCTACACGCTGGCCAGCGGTGAGATGAAATACTCACTGCCTGTGATTCCGCTGAAGACCTTTACCGTGAAGGACGGCAGCTATGTTGAGTTTACCGGCGACCCCATGAACCCGAAGCTGAACATTACGGCGACAGAACACACGAAGGCTACCGTGAACGACGAGACGGGAGCCACCAGAAGCGTGGCCTTCGACTGCGGCGTTGAGATTACCAAGACGCTCAACGACATGGGACTGCAGTTCATCATCTCGGCACCTGAGGATAACCTCATCAACAGCGAGCTGAGCGCCATGTCGGTAGAGGAACGGGGCAAGATTGCCGTGGCCATGCTTACCACGGGCATGTATCTGAACGGCGGCACATCGGGCAACTTCTCGATGAACTCGGCCCTGAGTGCCTTCCTGCAGAGCGAGATCAACAGTATAGCGGGCTCGGCCCTGAAGACCATCGACATCAGCTTCGGTGTGGAGAACTCCGTGACAAGCTCGGGACAGGAGACTACCGACTATTCGTTCCAGTTCTCCAAGCGATTCCTCGACAACCGTCTGAAGATACAGATCGGCGGTCTGCTGGCCACGGGCAGCAATGAGCAGACGGGACAGAAACAGTCGTTCTTCGACAACGTGATGATGGAATACCGTCTGAACCAGGAAGGAACACAGAACCTGAAACTGTTCTACAAGCAGAACGTATACGACTGGCTTGAAGGCTACACCAGCGAATACGGCGCAGGTTTCGTGTGGCGCAGGAAACTCGACAGTCTCCGCGACCTCTTCCGCCCGAAGAAGCAGACGCCCCTACCGATCCCTATGCGACAAACAACGACTGACAGTGTAAAGGTGGAAAAGTAAAAAGGAAAGAAATATGAAAAAGAACAGTTGTCATAACACATGGAAACAGGTAAAGGCAGGAATCCTTTTACCTTCTTACCTCCTCACCTTCTTACTTTTCCTTTCCTCCTGTTCGATGACAAAGAACATTCCCGAAGGCGAGCAACTCTTCACGGGACTGACCAAGATGGCCTACGATGACGAGCAGAAAGGCGGTCCCTATGCAGAACACCTGGAGCTGATGAAGGAGGAGCTGGAAGCAGCGCTCGCCACAGAGCCCAACGGCTCACTCTTCGGCAGCAGCTACTACACCGTGCCCTGGTCGTGGCATCTGTGGGTATACAACAAATACGCCGGTAAGGATTCGGGCTTTGCACGATGGATGGTCAAGAGCTTCGGAAAGCCTCCCGTGCTGATGAGTCAGGTGAACCCGGCCCTAAGAGCATCGGTAGCCCAGTCGGTTCTTCGTAACAACGGTTTCTTCAGAGGCTACGTGAACTATGAGACCGTACAACAGAAGAACCCGAAGAAATGCAAGATAGGCTATACCATACACCTCGACTCGCTCTTCACCCTCGACTCGGTAAGTCACAGGAACTTCCCTGAGGCCATGAACCAGCTGATCGACTCTACCCGCGAGGAGAGCCTCATCAAGAGCGGCGAGCCCTTCAGTGTGGCTAACCTCGACGGAGAACGGAGCCGCATCAATACCCTCATGCGTAACAACGGCTATTATTTCTACACCCCGAACTACGCCTCATACCTGGCCGACACGTTTGCCGTAGACAACAAGGTACAGCTGCGCCTGCAGCTGGCCGACGGGCTCCCGGCAGAAGCCCTTCGCAAATGGTATATCGGACATATCGACGTGCAGTTCCGTAAGTCGATGAGAGACCAGCTCACCGACTCCATCCAGCGGCGACACCTGACAATCCACTACAGCGGCAAGCACTCGCCCATCCGCCCTAGTGTGGTATTGAGGAACCTGCGTTTACGGCCGCGTCAGGAGTTCAACTACGACAAGTACATCGAATCGGCCAATAAGATCAATGCCACGGGGGTGTTCAGCAGTACCGATTTCCGTTTTACGCCACGCCCCGAGACCGACACGCTCGACCTGAGGCTGAGCTGTGTGTTCGACAAACCCTACGACTTCTATATCGAAGCCAACGCCATCGGACGCACCAACGGGCGCTATGGCCCTGAGGCGAAGGTCGGTTTCACCAAGCGCAACCTTTTCAGAGGTGCCGAGAAACTCGACGTCAACCTGCACGGTGCCTATCAGTGGCAGGAAAGCGGCGGCAGCAATACAAGCACTTATGAATATGGTGCCGACGCCTCGATTGAGTTCCCACGCATCATTGCCCCGTTCTATAACAGCGACCGCCGACGCAGAAGTCGGGACGGGCGTCCCCGCCAACGCAGGTTCTACGTGCCGCCGACCACCTATGCCAAGGTGTCGACCGACGTCATGAGAAGACCAGACTTCTACAAGATGCACGTAGTGAGCGGTGAGTGGACTTATCGCTGGCAAACGTCAGAGAGGAGCCGTCACGAGTTCTCGCCACTCACGGTGAAGTACCAGTTCAAGAACAGCACCACAGCCATGTACGACTCTATCATCGGTGAGAACATGTATCTGGCAGCTGCCATGGACGACTACTTCATCCCGAAGATGCGCTACACCTATACCTATACCAGTCCGCGCACCCGCTGGGAGACCACCGTGGAAGAGGCGGGCAATCTGGTGTCGCTCGTCGATGCCGCCTGCGGCAAGTCGATTAACGAAAAAGGGAAGAGGCTCTTCAAAGCCGCTTACTCACAGTTCCTGAGACTGGAGACCGACCTGACCAAGACCTGGTCGGTAGGTATGTCGTCGAAGCTGGTGGGACATGTCAATGCCGGCATCATCTGGAGTTACGGCAACAGCGACGACGCACCTTTCAGTGAGATGTTCTATGCAGGAGGTGCAAACAGTATCCGCGCCTTCAGCGTGAGAGACATCGGTCCGGGACGCTTCAACGATTTCGACATGAGAGACAGGCAGTTCAACTACATATTCCGCAATGGAGAGACGAAACTGATAGCCAACCTGGAATACCGCATGCCCCTGTTCGGCAACCTGCACGGAGCCGTGTTCCTTGATGCCGGTAACGTGTGGAACCTGAAAGGCAGCGGCATCACCGATGACGACATAAAAGGCATGGAACCGGAAGACGCCCTGGCCATGATGATTATCAAGGAATGGGGCGACCAGTCGAAGTTTGAGGCCAGGCACTTCCTCAACGACCTGGCACTGGGCTCCGGTATCGGCCTGCGCTACGACCTCGGTTTCCTCGTGGTCCGTGTCGACTGGGGATATGCCCTCCACTGTCCGCAAGACACAGGTAAGAGCGGCTACTTCAATGCCCCGCGCTTCAGACATGCCCAGACGCTGAACTTCGCCATCGGCTATCCGTTCTAATTGTTAAGGCGCGTTAATACGCCGCTTAATCAAAAACTTTTTAGTACCTTTGCACTCTGTTTATTCAAACTCTAATATAAATTTAACTTATGAAACCAACTCTATTTCTGCTTGCAGCAGGTATGGGAAGCCGCTACGGCGGTCTGAAACAGCTCGACGGTCTGGGACCTAACGGCGAAACCATCATGGACTACAGTATCTACGACGCCATCCAGGCTGGCTTTGGCAAGATCGTTTGGGTAATCCGCAAGGACTTTGAGGAGCAGTTCCGCACACAGATTCTGGCCAAGTACGAAGGTCAGGTACCCTGCGAGCTCTGTTTCCAGGCTCTCGACGCCCTGCCCGAGGGATTCAGTGTTCCCGAAGGTCGTCAGAAGCCTTGGGGCACCAACCACGCCGTACTGATGGGTAAGGACGTCATCAAGGAGCCTTTCTGTGTCATCAACTGTGACGACTTCTATAACCGAGACGCCTTCATGGTTATCGGTAAATACCTCAGCAACCTGCCAGAGGGTGCCCGCAACCAGTATGCCATGGTAGGTTTCCGCGTAGGCAACACACTGTCGGAAAACGGCACCGTAGCCCGTGGTATCTGTTCAAAGAACGACAAAGGCCATCTGACCACCGTTGTCGAGCGTACGGAGATCGTGCGTTGCGCAGCCGACGGCTCTAACGCAGGCGCAGCCTCTGAGCCCATCCGCTATAAGGATGAGGACGGCAAGTGGGTTGAAGTAGCCGACAACACACCCGTGTCAATGAACATGTGGGGCTTCACCCCCGACTACTTCGAATACTCTGAGGCATACTTCAAGGAGTTCCTCAGCGATCCGAAGAATATGGAGAATCTGAAGGCTGAGTTCTTCATTCCCCTGATGGTTAATAAGCTCATCAATGAAGGTACCGCTACCGTTGAGGTTCTCGACACCACCTCAAAGTGGTTTGGCGTGACCTATGCCGCTGACCGCGATGCTACCGTAGCCCGTATCCAGCAGCTCGTAGATGAGGGCGTTTATCCTAATAAGCTTTTTTAAAGTAAAAAAGACAAGAAAGTGAATATCGACATCTTGACACAAGAGCAGCTGGTCCAGTTGGACCAGCTGATTTCTACATCACAAAACATCATTATCACCTGCCACAAGAGTCCCGACGGCGACGCCATAGGGTCCTCGTTAGGCTGGGCAGAGTACCTGCGCTCACGTGGCAAGGAGCCTACCGTCATCGTGCCCGACCAGTATCCCGACTTCCTGTTGTGGATGCCCAATACGGAGAAGATCGTGCGCTACGACAAGCACCGTGAGAAATGTGACATGCTCTTCAAGATTGCCGACCTCATTTTCTGTCTCGACTACAACACCCCCAGTCGTGTCGACGAGATGGAGCAGGCCCTTGTATCGTCGCCTGCCCAGCGGGTACTGATCGACCACCACCTTGACCCTGACGTGCCTGCCGTGCTGAGCATCTCCCAGCCCGAGGCCTGCAGCACCTGCGAACTGGTGTTCCGGATCGTCTGGCAGATGGGCGGCTTCGAACAGCTCGACAAGCATTATGCCATTCCCATCTATTGCGGTATGATGACCGACACTGGCGGGTTCCTTTACAACAGCAGCCGCTCGGAGATCTATTTCATCATCGGTGAGCTGCTGACCAAGCATATCAACAAAGACAAGATCTACCGCAACGTCTACCACAACTATTCTGAGAGCCGCATCCGTCTCATGGGCTATGTCATGTATCAGAAACTGGTCTACAAGCCCGAATACCATGCGGCCTACTATACCCTGACAAGAGAAGAGCTGAAGAAGTTCAACTATATCAAGGGCGACGCCGAGGGACTGGTAAACATCCCCCAACAGATCAAAGGACTGAAGCTGTCGGTCTCGCTGCGCGAAGATACCGACAAACCCAACCTTGTATGGGTGAGCCTGCGCTCTGTCGACGACTTCCCATGCAACCAGATGGCAGAGCAGTTCTTCAATGGCGGCGGTCACCTGAACGCCTCTGGCGGACGTCTGAACTGCAGCATCGACGAAGCTGTGGAAATCGTCGAGAATGCCCTCAAAGCCTACGAAAACAAGTTAAAGTAGGCAAATATTGACGCTGTTTGAAATATTTTTCGTATATTTGCACCGCAATTCATAGTATAAGAAGATGAAGAAACTGTTATTCATATTGATAGCCTTCTCTGCCGTTCTCGCCAGTTGTAACGACTACGAGACCTACGGCGACAAGAAAGAAAAGGAGCGCAATGCCGTTGCCAAGTTCATTGCCGACTCATCTATCGTAGTCATCTCTGAAGACGCATTCAATCAGCAGGGGCATACCACCAATCTCAGCCGCAACGAGTTCGTCAAGCTCGACAAGACCGGTGTCTACATGCAGATTGTGCGCGAGGGTTGCGGCACGAAACTTGAAGACGGTGAGAACACCAATCTGGTGTGCCGTTTCGAAGAGTTTGACATCATGAACGACACGTTAAGTCTCTGTAATAACAGAAACAACCTCACCTACTACGGGAAGAACCTGACAGCTATTCCCGACATTATGAAGATCTCACGCACCAGCGGTTCCTATACCGCCAGCTTCACCAGCGGTATGATGTATTCCATCTACGGCGCTACCGTTCCCGCCGGCTGGCTCGTGGCCCTGCCCTATATCAAGGTCGGGCGTCCGCAGAGTGCCGACGAGGAGTATGCCAAGATAAGGCTCATCGTTCCTCATTCTCAGGGGCATGCCAACGCTTCGAGCAATGTAATACCCTATTATTACGTCATTACATTCCAGCGCGAATCATAAATCACAAATTATATTCATCAACATGACATTGATCAAATCCATTTCCGGCATCCGCGGTACTATCGGCGGACAGACTGGTGACACGCTGAATCCATTAGATATCGTTAAGTTTACCACCGCCTACGCTCAGTTTATCGGGGGCCAGATAAATAAAGGAAGTGATATAAGTGGCCGTAAGCCACTGATCGTAGTGGGCCGCGATGGCCGCATCTCAGGCCTGATGGTTCGCAACGTTGTTGTCGGCACATTGATGGGCATGGGCTACGATGTGATTGACATCGGCTATGCTACCACCCCGACTACCGAACTGGCAGTACGCATGTCAGGTGCCGACGGCGGCATCATCATCACAGCCTCACATAATCCCCGCCAGTGGAACGCCCTGAAGCTTCTTAATAGCGAAGGTGAGTTTCTCACAGCAGCCGACGGCGCCGAGGTACTCCGCATGGCTGAGGAAGAGAACTTCAACTACGCAGAAGTCGACAAGTTGGGCTCTTGCACCATCGATGACACCTTTAACCAGCGTCATATAGACGCAGTGCTTCAGCTGAAGCTGGTTGATGTCGAAGCCATCAAGGCGCGTAAGTTCCGTGTCTGCGCAGACACCATCAATTCCGTCGGTGGCATCATCCTGCCCGAGTTGTTCAAGCAGCTGGGCGTAGCGTTCGAGATTCTGAACGGCGAGTGCACTGGCGACTTCGCCCACAACCCGGAGCCACTGGAGAAGAACCTCCAGGGCATTATGGACAAGATGAAGAAGGGCGGCTTCGACCTTGGTATCGTTGTAGACCCCGACGTAGACCGTCTGGCCTTTATATGTGAAGACGGCACCATGTTCGGAGAGGAATATACACTTGTAAGCGTGGCCGACTATGTACTCAGCCACACCAAAGGGAACACCGTATCAAACCTCTCTTCGACCCGTGCCCTGCGCGACGTTACCGAGAAGCATGGCGGACAATACACCGCTGCTGCTGTAGGCGAAGTGAACGTGACCACGAAGATGAAAGAAGTAGGCGCTGTGATTGGCGGCGAAGGCAATGGCGGTGTCATCTATCCTGAGAGCCACTATGGTCGCGACGCCCTGGTAGGCATCGCCCTGTTCCTCTCGTCACTGGCTCAGAAGGGCTGCACCGTATCTGAGTTGCGCGCCACCTTCCCCAACTACCAGATTGCCAAGAACCGTATCGACCTCACCCCTGAGACCGATGTCGACGCTATTCTTGTAAAGGTGAAGGAGATGTTTGCAAAAGACAACTCTGCTCAGGTGAATGATATCGATGGCGTGAAGATCGACTTCCCCGACCGTTGGGTACATCTGCGCAAGTCGAACACAGAACCGATTATCCGTGTCTACAGCGAGGCCCAGAGCATGGAGAAGGCCGACGACCTCGGCAAACAGCTCATGCAAGTGGTCTACGATATGCAATAAATCACATCATCCCTCAGCTACATCAGCTGAGGGATGATTGTTTCTCAATGATCAGTTTCTCGGATATCCTTATCGACACCAGCCTTATGGTAAGGTCTTAAAACTCTTAATATCAGAATAGTACCAGTCTGCTCTGCCAATCTCCAGTAAAAAAAGAGCCTGACCACGGTAATAATAGGTGGTGTTGGGCTGAAGACCTGTGAGAGTAACGGTATAACGATCACCATTCTTGGTGGCCATCGTCTCATTAATCTGGTTGTACTTGTCCTTACCATAATATATGTTGCACCACTCTTCGTCCTCATAGCCTTCAGCAGTAAGACGACAACTGATTGTGGCAGAGGTCGATGTAATGTCAGTGGCATCATCCATCTCTATGTAGTCGCTCGGATTATCTGTCTTGAGTTCCTTTTTCTCGCTCTCAGCATAAATCTCTCCGTCTTTTATAGCCGTAATCCAACATTGGTATTTACGATTCGGCCATAAGTTCCGTACCACAGCAGTCAATTTATCACCATCCACATTCATCTCCACTTCAGTAGGCCAAGGGAGAGGTTCGTTAAGCATTTCATATACTAACCTGTATGTTACACCCGTCATCGAACTCGGTAACTTTGTGGTGCCCGCCACTTCTGCGAGAATGAATTTTGCATCGATAGCATCGATCACCAATAGTCCATCACGATTTTCGGTGGTGAAACTCTTTACCGGACCGAACAGACAATCCGTCTTACCGTCAGTGCAAGTGAAAGCACAATAGTAATAAGTCGTGTTAGGCTGAAGATTATCAAGAGACACAACCTGACCGTTTGATGAGTACGGGGTATGACAGAGTATGATACCGGCGCCATTGGTATCGAACGATACGTTTGGGTTTATTTCGCTAAAAAGCGACTTATCCGTAGTATAGGCCACTCCATAATATACACTCAGATCCTCTGGTGACAATGAGGCAGCCACATTATTGAAGTTCACTGGAACTAAAGCCGATCTGAAGCTGACGTCAATAGCATCGTCCACGCTGCAGGCCAGCGATAAACCTAAAGTGGTAAATGATTTCTTTTCACCGTAGTATGTTAGGTCGTCGATATCGACAAACGAGCGATAGTAGTATTTTGTATTGGGAGAAAGTCCGTAGACGGTCATCGTCATACGGTTATTCTCAATACCACTAGCACCTGAGTGCAACGTCATCCCAGGTGTAAAACTCTCCGTCAACGATATCTCAATGCCTGGTTGCATATATCTGCCCGAAGAATTATAGGCCTTTGGCATCTTGTTGGAATAAAACTCGCCAGAAAGTTCTACATAAGTTACGCCCACACTCTCAACAGGGTTTGTCACAATGTAGTTTCCTATCTTCTCTTCTTCGCTTTCATCGTTACTGCACGACGCAGTAAGCCCTATCAGTATTAAGGCCATAAGACATAGTGCACACTTTTCCTTAATCAGATTCTTTGTTGTAAAGTTCATAGTTGATAACTCTGTTATTTCATTATTCGCCTGCAAAGGTAAGAAATAAAACCGTAATCAGACCAGACGTTGTGGATTATTATGCTTCTTTGGTATAAAAAAACAAAAGGCGAGCCAAACGGCCCGCCTTTATAATCATACGACTATACTATCGCCAATGCTTGAGCATCGACAGATGGGAGTCGTAAAGTTTACGACGTTCTGCCACAGACTCATTATTGGGGTTGGGCATGTGACTTACGAGGAAGTCGAGCAAGGAATCTTTGTCCTTGTATGTGAAACTACCATCAGCATAACACCATTTACAATAGTCCTCGTTGAAACTACCATCCACCTCACGGCTAATCACTGCGTCGTCCGACAACGGCATTCCACAACATTGGCAGTACAGAGTTTGGGGTGAGCCGAGTAGCGTATTGATTGATATGCCAAACTCTCTTGATAATGTCTTCAACTGTTCTGTGTCTGGCTGAGTCTCCCCATTCTCCCATCTACTTACGGCTTGACGGCTTACATAAATCCGTTCAGCTAACTGCTCTTGCGTCAGGTTGTTTTTCTCTCGAATGCTTCTTATTACATCTTTTGTCTCCATAAGAAAATTTATATTGATTTGACGGTGCAAAGGTAGCACAAAAAACAATACCAGTCAAGAAACAGGAAGTTGCTTATTCTTAATTCATGTTAAGGTAGTCCATAAGACCGCAACTCAGATAACATGCAGGCCGAGGAAGACCATGAGGCCGTTCATCAGAATCCAGAAGATGGCGAATGGCATGGTCTTACGCATGATATCACCATCCTGGCCCTCCATGTCACAGGCTGCCGTGGCGATGGCTATCGACTGGGGCGAGAGCAGTTTACCGCCCTCAGAACCGGCACAGTTGGCGGCAGCCAACCAGTTGGTCTCGTTACCCGTCACACCAAAGAACGTACCCTGGTTAACCAATCCGAGGTCGCTGGCTGCGGTGGCCTGGAGCTTACCAAACAGGATGTTGGCATTGGTAGCACTGCCCGTAACGAAGGTACCGATAGAACCGATGAGAGGAGCAAAGAACGGGAAAGCAGCTCCTGTGAGCAACACAAGGCCCTTGGCAATATCATTTGTCATACCCGTATTATTCATCAGCATGGCCATAGCCACCAAACAGCAGATGGTGACAACCGTCTTCTGAAGATTAAGCGTGGTCTTGGCCAGCAGCTTCATCAGACTGCCAAAGCTCATGCCCTGAATCAAGCCTCCAATCACGGCACCGAGGAATATCATCAATCCTGCATTAGACAACCAGCCGAACTTAAAGGTGTTGCCAATAACAGGCAGGTCGAACTTAGAGACGAGGGTGCTTCCAAGCAGTTCATTGACGGGAGGCACTATCTTCGAAGATATCAGGATGAAGAAAATGATAAGACCGTAGACACTCCATGCCTTAAGCGTCTTGCCAACGCCAAACTTCTTCTTATCAACCTTCACCTCGTCGGCAGGATTCTCTTCGCGGATGAACAGCTTGTTATAGATAAGCATGGCGATGATGGCTGCTACAGAACCAAGAATGGCGGGAGTCTCAGGACCAATCCAATGGGCACAGCAGAACTGCACCACGATAGAGAAGGCACCTACAAACAGGGCTATGGAGAGATTCTTCAGCACCTTAGTCCGATCGGTCATCATGAGGATAAGGAACGGAGTGATGAAGAACATCAGCGACAGCTGTAATATAATAAAGGTGGCCACCTCGCAGAGTTCCTCAGGCGTAGCGACGCCACTGGCAGCTACCTGATTGGCCAATGTGGTGGCAGGAAGACCTACGGCACCGAAGCCAACGGCAACGGTATTGGCAACCAGACAGATGACAGCCGAGAACATCGGCTTGAAGCCAAGGCCTATCAGGATGGCTGCAGGAATGGCAACCGCAGTGCCGAAACCTGCCATACCCTCAAGCACACCACCAAGACCCCAAGTCAGAAGCAGAACCAGCAGACCTTTGTCGGAGGTCATCTGGATGAACTGCGCCTTGATGGTCTCTATCTCCTTGGTCTCGCAAAGGATGTTGTAGCTGAAGATGGCACAGATGATGATCAGAATAATGGGAAAACAAGCCTTAAGAAGCCCCTCAACCACCGACCACAGGGTGATGCCATAGACAGAGAGACCAGCATACTTCTCAGGCATGATGCCCATGGCCGGAACAGCAAACAGGGCCAGAAGAATCGTTACAACAAGCGTGACAATAGCACTCTTGTAACCAGACACCTTGAAGCCCATCATGAGGACAATGAGCAACAGAATAGGAATAACAGATACTAATGCTGTCATAGGTCTTTAGTAATTTGATAGTTATTATTATATAGAATTGTTTCGAAGTTGTTGGATTTCTGCGGACAAATATACGATAATTATCCGACATTCAGGGATTCTTTTAGTGAAAAAAACGAAAATGAAGAGAATCTTTTCAACTTTCACTTCTCATTTTACGCTTCTTTTTGTATATTTGCCCCATAGTAATACACAACTAACAAATACCTATAACGGCCTATGATCAGTCAGTTTTTATCAGACCTCAGAGGATTTATGCCTTCTGACCGTATTTACACCGATGAACTCCGCACGTTAGCATGGGGCACCGATGCCAGTTTCTATCGTCAGATTCCGAAAGTCGTGATTCGCAGCGACGGTGAGGAGGAGATTGCCAAGATCGTAAAGACATGTAAGAAACATAACCTACGCTACACCTTCCGCGCAGCAGGCACCTCGCTCTCAGGACAGAGTTGTACCGACTCGGTACTCATCGTAGCAGGCAAACACTGGGAAGGTTTCTCTCTTTCGCCAGACGGTGAAAGCATAAGACTTCAGCCTGGCATCGTAGGTGCCAAGGTGAACGAGATACTGAAGCCTTATGGACGTGTGTTTCCACCCGACCCCGCTTCGATAGGAAGTGCAATGGTGGGCGGCATCGTCATCAACAATGCCTCGGGGATGAACTGCGGCGTACACGCCAACAGCGACCGTATGCTTCTCTCCGCAAGAGTCATCCTGACGGATGGTACTATTCTGGATACCGGTGATGCCCAGAGTCGCGAAGCCTTCCGTCAGAGTCATTCTGAGTTCCTGAAGAAGATTGAAGACCTCCGCGACAAGGTGCGCGCAGATAAGGAACTGGCCGATCGCATCAGTAAGAAATACAGTATTAAGAATGTGACAGGTCTTAACCTCCGTCCGCTGATTGCCTATGACGATCCTTTCGACATCATCGCACACTCAATGGTAGGCAGTGAAGGAACGCTGGCTTTCCTCTCTGAAGTAACGATGAAGACACTCTCCGACTATAAGTACAAGGCCTCAGCCATGGTGTACTTCCTTACAATGAAGGAGAGTTGCGAGGCTGTGGTGGCCATGAAGAAACTGAAAGCAGGCGACGAAGACGTGAAGATGAGCGCAGAACAGCTGATGGTGAAAAGTGCTGAGATGCTCGACTACATGTCGCTGAGTTCGGTGGATGACCCCGTGTTCCTGCAATATAAGAAAGATGTGGATGCCGGTAAGATAGAGGGTGTGGAACCTGGTGACTATCACAACTTGACAGCTATCCTTACTGAGACAAAGGGTATCACCCACGAACAGCTCCTGGAGAAGATCGGGAAAATCAAGGAGTGTCTGGGGCAGTTCAGGCTTTACATACCTGCTGACTTTACTGAGGACCCCGCCGTATACGGAAAGTACTGGGCCATCCGTTCAGGAATCTTCCCCAGCGTGGGAGGCACACGCCCTGTAGGCACATCATGTCTGATTGAGGATGTGGCATTCCCCATTGAAAGTCTGCCTGAGGCAACGGTGAAGCTTCAGAAACTGATAGCCGATCACGGCTACAACGACGCATGTATTTACGGACATGCTTTTGAGGGGAACTACCACTTCATTCTGAACCAGAGCTTTGCTGACGAGCACGAGGTGGCCCGCTATGCTGAGATGATGCGCGACGTGGCCAAGTTGGTCGTGGAGGGATACGACGGTTCGCTGAAGGCCGAACATGGCACTGGGCGCAACATGGCACCGTTTGTGAGATATGAGTGGGGCGAGAAAGCCTATGAGGTCATGAAGGAACTGAAAGCCATCTTCGATCCTGAAGGACTGCTGAACCAAGGAGTGATATTCAACGATGATCCCGACTGTTTTATCAAATGCCTGAAGCCGCTGCCTGTGCTCGACTACGATTTCGACAAGGTGCCTGATGGCGGACATTACCTGATGAACCCGAAGCTGTCAACATCAAAGGAGACCATCGAACAGGTGAAACGCGCCAACAAGTGTATAGAATGCGGATTCTGCGAAGTGAACTGTATGTCGTGCGGACTTACCCTGTCGTCGAGGATGCGCATCGCCGTACAGCGTGAGATCCGCGAACTGGAAGCTACAGGACGCGATCCACAGAGAGCCGCCACCTTACGCAAGCAATACAAGTATTATGGCGACCAGACATGCGCTACGGACGGGCTCTGCTCAACCTCGTGTCCAATGAAGATCAATACAGGAGAACTGACCCATCTGATTCGTCAGATGGATATGCTAAACAACCCTGTAGGTTATCAGATAGGTGAGTTTGCAGCCAATCACATGGCGGGCATCAAGAGCGGCCTCCGCGTGGTGCTCGACGTGGCTCATGCCGCCCATGTCACATTAGGTCCTACGCTCATGACCACCATCTGTCGGACGATGAACAAGATGGGACTGCCCCTGTGGACCACGGCCATGCCCCGCAAGAAGCGCCAGCCTAAGAAATCAGACCTTACGCAGTTCATCATCGAGAAGTCTGTGCCTCAGCATGAGAAGGAGCACTCCGATTTGAAGGTCGTCTACTTCCCCAGTTGCATCAACCAGACAATGGGACTCGCAAAGGAGGCTCCCGTAAAGCATGCGCTCGTCGACGAGGTGATTCAGCTGATGGCTAAGGCAGGCTACGAGGTGATATTCCCAGAAGGTATGGAACGTATGTGTTGCGGACAAATCTGGGAGAGTAAGGGTATGCTCGACATTGCCGACCGCAAGAGCGCCGAGTTGGAAGCCGCTCTATGGAAGGCCTCCGAGCAGGGGAAATACCCAGTCCTCTGCGCTCAAAGTCCATGTTTACACCGCATGCGCAAAGTGATGATGAAGGCTGCGAATGAGCGAGAGCAGGCTCGAGCGAAGCTCAAGCTCTACGAACCTGCCGAGTTTATCATGACATACCTGGTTGACCGCCTCGATTTCCATCCTATCGACAAGCCTGTAGCCCTGCACCTGACATGCTCGACACGGCAGATGGGTGTCGACAAGGATATGGTAGCCTTGGCTAAGCTCTGTTCTTCCAACGTCTTTCTGCCCGAGGGAGTGGGCTGTTGCGGCTTTGCCGGTGACAGAGGATTCACCTTCCCGGAGATGAACAGATATGCTTTGAGAAAGTTGCGCCCGCAGATTGAGAAGAACAAGATAGAGGTAGGCTATTCGAACAGTCGTACGTGTGAGATCGGTCTCGAAACAAATACCGGCATCCCCTACATGAGCATCATCTATCTGGTGAATCAATGTACAACGCCCAAAAAGTCCGGAACATAACAAATCGTCACTTTTTTGTCTGATTTTGTGTTAATCTGATAACAATTAGGGCGAAAAATTTGGTTATTCGCTCTTTTTGCACTATCTTTGCGGCCAAATTTAGGCAGTTAGTAATATTTTTATAATAAAAGATGTCAAACAATAACTCATTCGTTGGTTCGAAAATCAAGGGACTTCGTGAATCAAAGAATCTCTCTATCGAGGAGATTGCAGAGCGTAGTGGTCTGACGACAGACCAGATTAATACAATCGAGAACGGCCAGACCATGCCTTCGCTGGGGCCGCTGATCAAGATTGCAAGAGCTCTGGGTGTCAGACTAGGAACATTTATGGACGATAACGATGCCCTAGGCCCTGTGGTTTGTCGTGCTGAGGATCGCGAGAAAGACAGCAGCATCAGTTTCTCTAATGGTGCAACCGATGCCCGCAAGCACATGGAGTATCACCCACTGGCACAGCAGAAGGCCGGACGCCACATGGAACCGTTCGTTATCGACATCAACCCCGAAAACAGTCCGGAGTTTCAGCTCTCAGCCCATGAAGGCGAGGAATTTATATACGTGATGCAGGGCGAGGTAGAGATTGTCTACGGCAAAGACACATACAACCTGAAAGAAGGCGACTCTATCTTCTACGACTCTATCGTAAAGCACCATGTGCACGGTGCCCCTGGCAAGAGCGCAAAAATCTTAGCAGTAGTATATATTCCTTTCTAAAGTATGAGCAACGTAAGATTAGACATGGCGGGCAGACCATTGCCCGATAGAACATACCCGGCAGAGACGGGATCGGAGGGATATAAACTATGGGAAAGAACACTCGGAGAGTGGCTTGAGTACTGGGCAGAGACTACACCTGATAAGGAATATATCGTTTACTCTGATCGCGACCTCAGATTTACATGGTCGAAATTCAACGAACGTGTGGACAATCTTGCCAAGGGCCTGATCAGCATTGGTGTGAAGAAGGGTTCGAACGTAGGCATCTGGGCAACGAATGTGCCCGACTGGCTAACTTTTCTCTATGCTACCGCAAAGATCGGCGCCGTACTGGTAACGGTGAACACCAACTACAAGCAGAATGAGTTGGAGTATCTGTGTAAGGACTCTGACATGGAGGTGCTCTGTATCACCGATGGCACATGGGACTGTAACTATGTTGACATGACCTACACCATGCTGCCCGAGCTGAAGACTTGCGAGCGCGGACACCTGAACAGCGAGCGATTCCCCTACCTTAAGAACGTAGTATATATAGGTATGGAGAAGTATCGCGGTATGTACAACACCGCCGAGTTGCTGTTACTTGGACAGAATATCGAAGACGAGACGCTGAACGAGATGAAGAAACAGGTGAGTTGCTACGATGTGTGCAACATGCAGTACACCAGCGGCACCACGGGATTCCCTAAGGGTGTGATGCTCACCCACTTCGGTATCGCTAACGACGGCTACTTCACTGGCGAGAACATGGGCTTTACACAGGACGACAAACTTTGCGTCTGTGTGCCTCTGTTCCACTGCTTTGGTGTGGTGCTGGCAACAATGAACTGTCTGACACACGGATGTACCGAGGTGATGGTTGAGAAGTTCGACCCACTGGTAGTGCTGGCCTCTATCCACAAAGAGCGTTGTACCGCCGTTTATGGTGTACCCACGATGTTTATCGCAGAGCTTAACCATCCTATGTTTAATATGTTTGACCTGACAAGTCTGCGTACAGGTATCATGGCAGGCAGTCTGTGTCCTATTGAACTGATGAAACAGGTATCAGAGAAGATGTATCTTACCATTACCAGTGTGTATGGCCTTACGGAGTCGTCGCCCGGCATGACGCAGACCTGTCTGAACGACACCTTCGAGCAGCGTTGTACCACCGTTGGTCGCGACTTCCCGTTTGTAGACGTGAAAGTGCTCGACCCAGAAACAGGCGAGGAGTGCCCCGTTGGTGTACAGGGTGAGATGTGCTGTAAGGGCTTCAATGTGATGAAGGGTTACTACAAGAACCCAACAGCTACAGCCGAGGTCATCGACAAGAACGGCTATCTGCACTCGGGCGACCTGGGTGTAAAGGACGAGCAGGGATTCTACAAGATTACAGGCCGTATCAAGGACATGATTATCCGTGGTGGTGAGAATATCTATCCACGCGAAATAGAGGAATTCCTTTATCACATGCCTGGCATCCGTGATGTACAGGTGGCAGCTGTGCCATCGAAGAAATACGGTGAGGCCGTTGGTGCCTTCATCATTCTGGAAGAAGGTGTCAAGATGGAACCCGAGGACGTACAGGAGTTCTGCCGTGGAAAGATTGCCCGCTACAAGATTCCCAAGTACGTGTTCTTCATCGATCAGTTCCCTCTCACAGGTTCTGGCAAAATTCAGAAGTTCAAGCTCAAGGAAATGAGTCTCGAACTCTGTAAGAAGCAAGGAATAGAAGTGATATAATCATAAAAAAGGAAGCCGTTTAAAGCTTCCTTTTTTAATGTCTGAGTGTCATGATCTTCGATGGACAAGCCAGAGTACACTTGCCACATTTGATGCAATCGGGATGCAAGTAGCCGACAGCCTCACCACGACTGTCGTAAGGTGTGAGTTGCATGGGGCATACACGAGCACAGCTCTTACACTTCATCTGGCATGCACTCGAAACGTGGATGTTCGTGAACGCCTGAGGCAATGGCGCATTTTTTGGGGCCACCCAACTGGAGATGGTTCCCATAGGACAAAACGAGCACCAAGTGCGTGGCGCATAAATGAACGAAAGTATTACGCCCACGATGGTGGTCATGACAATAATGATCCAGAACACACGACCAATATCTCCCCAAAGCGCCCATCCGCCTTCACTCCAACGAGCTTGACTCAGCTGTATGCCAAACATGGTAAAGATGAATATCACCATGAACAGTCGGAAACCAAACGTACGCACAAACTTAGGTATTTCGCGATGAGGCGAATACTTTGAAAGCAGTCTGTCGTACATATTGCCACGCGGACACACGTGTCCACACCACCAGCGGCCCTTCCAGATGCTGGTCAGTACAGGCCCTATCATACAGATAAGTGCCAGAAGTCCTATCACGGGAAAGAACCAGCCTAGGATGATATATGCGATGATAATCCAATAAAGCGGAATCCCCGGACTTTCAAAATGACGGTGAAAACGTTTCTTATTTGCCATAATCTCATCTTTTATATCGTTTGCGATGCAAAGGTAAGAATAATAATTTATATCGCAAGCGATTTACCTAAAACTTTAAGAGACTTTAACCATATGTCGTTTGCGATATTATAAGATTATTGCCCCTTAGTATTTCACAAAACTTATTAAAACATTTAGCCAAATGATGATTATTAGCAGAAATATCACTATATTTGTTCCCACAATCACAAAACATTTTATTTCACATTAATTATCATGAATAAGAAACTAGCTTTCGGTGCCTTTATCGCACTGTTAACCATGGCAGGATGTTCTGGTAAGACAGAGTCGGCCCCAACAACATCACCGTCGTTCGACGAAGTATTAACATCAAGAAGAAGTGTCCGTAGTTACGATGCCACCAAGAAAATATCGGAGGCAGAAGTACGCGAACTTCTCACCGCAACTCAGGAGGCCCCTTCGTGGGCAAACCAGCAGCCAACAAAGTATTATGTGGCTATTGGCAAAGAGAAACTGGCAGCAGCCATGGAAATGATAGGAGGTAATAAAGAGCGTGTGGCGGAAGCACCCGTATTGATTGTCTCTACCTTTGAGCGTGGCAAGTCGGGCTTCTTTCAGGGTCATCAGACTAATGAAGTCGGTGACGGTTGGGGAGCATACGATAATGGTCTGAGCAACTGTTATCTGATATTGAAAGCAAGGGCCATGGGCTTCGACACACTCATTATGGGTATGCGCGACGCAGATAAACTAAGAGAGTTGTTCAGTATTCCAGAAAACGAAACCATTATGGCTGTTATCGCTTTGGGATACAGAGCTGGAGAGCCCAACCGTCCAGAGAGAAGGGACCTGGATGATATCGTGAAATTCTTCTGAATATTCAGAAAGCATGAAGAAATAATCTTCATGCTTTCTTTTCTTTTGCATTCTTTGCGAATTCAAACAGCGACAAGGGCAAATGGCAGTAGCCTGTAGGATTCTTGTCGAGATAATCCTGATGATATTCTTCTGCTGTATAGAAGTTCTTCAATGGCAACTTCTCAACAACAAGTGTCTGCTGATAATTTCTCTGCTCTTCATCATACACTTTATTAATAATATCAAGGTCAGTTGCTTCTGTGTAGTAAATACCCGTACGATATCGGGTACCCTCATCATGCCCTTGTTTGTTCAAACTCGTAGGATCAATAGCCTTGAAGAACATCTGCAATAGGAATTCAAGGCTTATCACATCGGGGTTATACTTCACGTGCACCGTCTCAGCAAACCCCGTCTGATCGGTATACACTTCTTTATACGTAGGATTCTCAGTATGTCCGTTGGCAAATCCAACCTCAGTTTCTACTACGCCCTCAATCTGTTTGAAGTAATGTTCAGTCCCCCAGAAACAGCCTCCAGCAAGGTAAATGTCTTTTGTCATATTAATAATCTTAATTTAATCCGACGCAAAATTAAGAATAACCAATGAAATATTGCCATCTTTACCCCAACAATTACGATACTTTATGATTTGAATAGAAAAAGAGCAACCCATCAAGGTTGCTCTTCTCTATTTAACAGGCGCATGGCACGCTTGTAGTTTTCACTATCTCCCATCTGTTCGATGAGTACTTGATCAACACGTTTAATCCTTTCATTATAAGCATTAAACGTTTCCTCCTGTTTCTCGGGGTGGTAAGTCAGTCGCAATGGTGTAGCCTCAAGATAACCGAAGTCCTCAGTATAAACCATACCAGCTTCGTGCTGCTTATAGTCCCTCACCATCGTTTGAATGTGGCGGAAGTCTGCCTTGACGCCATCCACCAAGACATAGTCGGCAGGCATCTCAATATCGACTGTAACACCAGAGGCACAGTCAACCATACCCAGGTCGATTGTGGTTTCGAGATTCATACCATCATAGGTAAATGGCAACTCCTTACCTTGACAACTTATGCTGACTGGTGCCTTCTGACAAGGCAGCGCCATATAGTATTGACGTTGAACAGGCATATCCTTGTATTGTCCCTTACGTGGGCCAATTGTGACACTCAGCTTGTTCCCTTCACGAGTATACGAAAGAGGCGTTGTAGCATATTCCGTCACATAGTTTTTATCCTCGCCATTGTCTTCATAGAGTTTAAAGAAGCCGTTTTCCCCACCAGGGAACACACGTACCGTTACAGCTTGATTAGTGCCTGACAGATTCTTAAGCTTACCAAAATATGGAATAATGCTTCCAGCCTTGATATAGACAGGGTATTCATCCATCGTAAAGCGACGTTCGTAGATTCTGCCTCCTTGTAGCATCTTACCCGTCTCGTACTCCAACCACTCTCCTGCTGGCAACCAGACCTTCACTGTTGCATAGCCGTCATTGGGGTTCACCTCGTCAGTGACAGGAGCAATCAACATATGATCGCCAAACATATACTCTTCTTTGAACTCATAAGACTCCCGAACCTCCGGATAATCATAATATAATGGACGGCAGAGCGAAAGTCCTTCTTCGTAGGTCTTACGCGCCATTGTATATATATAAGGTACGAGTGCATAACGACCATTGATAACATTAGCCAGACGCTGCTGAGTGTCTTGTCCGAATGCCCAAGGTTCCTTGTTCAGACTTGGGTCTTTGGTACTATGTGAACGGATGATGGGCAGATACTGTCCCATCTGCATAGCACGCGTATAGAGTTGAGGTTCCACGGGCGATCCCCACTGTTTGCTCTGATGTCCGCCAATATCATGACTCCAGTAGCCGTATAGCACATTCGATGCTGTAGAGTTGAAATACGGCAGGAACTTCAAGCTCTCCCAAGTGATGAACGAGTCGCCAGAAAAGCCAACCTGATAACGGTGATTACCCAATCCGCCCCAACGATGATATAACATCGGACGTTTATTACCATTACGTTCCATATCCGTGAACCAAATATAATTGCACCAGAACACATTATCAAGGTCTTTTACAGCACGGTCTTTCTCCCACTGCTGCCAGTCGAGCCACCAGAAGTCAACACCCTCGTCCATATAGTTATGGAGATACGTATCGAAAATGGCCTTCACATATTGCTTGTCAGAGCCCAGCCATTCATGGGCCTTACCATCGTCCTTACCCAGGCGCTGCATAAACTCCTTATACTTCTTCTCATAAGGGCGTACACCATCTGCCGGATGCAGATTCATTGTAGCTTTCACACCTTGTTCATCAAGGTACTTCAAGAATGCCTTATAGTCAGGGAATAGACGTTCGTTCCAGTCCCATCCCGTCCATCCCCCGCCAGCCTCAGGGCTGATGGGATGCCAGTCCATATCAATGACCAGCACATCTAATGGAAGATCCAGACGCTGGAAGTTACCAATTAAATCACGGAAATCCTGATCACTATAGCTCCAATAACGGCTCCACCAGTAACCGAATGTGTAACGTGGCGGCAGAGGAACCTTACCAGCAAACTTCGTGTAAGAATTAAGCGCACCTTTGTAATCGTGTCCGTATGCCATGAAATACCAGTCTTGGGCCCCTTCGGCACTCTTGCGCTCTGTCACCCAATCCCAATCCTTAGCTCCATCGAAAAGCAGGCTCTTACTATCATCGATGAGCGTCCAGCCATCGGTTGCCAACAAACCATCCTCGATAGGCATCTCATGCTTTGGAGTACTATATTGATACTCTGAGCCATCATAGCCGTCAAGCGTGCGATATGTTCCTTTCAGGTTACCCGTCTGTTTCATGCCTGGTTTCCAAACGAAAGACTTTGAGATAGTCTTGGCACTACTAATCGTCAGGTTTTCCTTGCTAAAAGGACCTGTCCCCTTCTTGTAAACCAACTTCAACTTAGAGGTGTTGATTACAACCTGTTTTGTATTATTCTTGATGTTGTAATTCACTTTGGGATACTCACGTATCACGGCCATGAAACTCTTGTTATCAACAAACTTGCCATCTGGCGCATATTCCAGACGAAGCGTACCTTCATCAATTAAAGTAAAACGAACATTGGCATCCTGATACACAACATTTGCCAAAGTCTGCAAACTGCACAACAGCAGCAGTACACCGCAAAAGACCTTCCTGATATTCATTCTCATAATTACTTCTGATTAAACAACGGACAGCGACTCTCGACAGAAGACTGACCACCAGAAACCAAGGGCCACCCATCGTACCACTCTACACGATCCATCAACACCTGTCGACCGGCATCTGGATCACTCCTCATGTAACCATGATAAATCATCCAATCCTGGCCTTCATCGTCGGTTATGAACTCGGCGTTATGACCAGGGCCTGCCACATTGTTACTGCCATGCAGCAGCACATCGAAGTTGCCATCAAGCATACGTTTGCCGTCCTTTGTAACGTACGGGCCAAACAGATTCTCTGAACGTCCGTAGATAACCTGATAGGTACTGTTGTTACCCTCGCAGCAAGAACCGTTTGAACCAAAGAGATAATAATAACCATCACGACGATGGATATATGTAGCTTCCATCTGGTTGCCAGCTATCTGCACAGGCTTGGCACCGGGTTTAAGCGTGAGGCCATCGGCACTCAGTTCTATACCATAGATACCATGGAACGAGCCCCAGAACAGATACTTCTTACCACCATCCTCGATATAGAAGGGATCGATACAGTTCTGTATGCCGATATCTTCGCTGATAAACAGCGCTCCATGATCGGTGTAAGGTCCCTGTGGCTGGGTGGCAGAGGCAACACCAAGTCCGCAAGTCCACTCACCACCCCATGTTGATTTAGAGTAATAGAGCATATATTTACCATCAACATAGTTGATATCGGGTGCCCAGATACCACCACCAGGGTTCCACTTGGGGCGACTCTCATCAGTAAAAGCCGTACCTACATACTGCCATTTAAGCAAATCGGTTGAACGATAGATGGGCAGGTTGCGGACATCCTCGGTAGCAAAGAGATAGAACACACCATCGGGCGACTTTACTATAGAAGGATCTGGCAACGACACAGGAATAATGGGGTTTTGATATTTCTTCACTATAGGTGTGGGGGTAATATCACGAGACTGCCCACCGTCCGAAGACGGGGAGCATCCCAAAACAGGCATTATACTAACAATTATACTAACTATAGAAAACATGTAACTTCTTTTTTTTAT
>JAEEGG010005749.1_pt1 | contig 29269 bp, 24 predicted proteins | sample 9134161 | NCBI WGS metagenome assembly JAEEGG01 (sample SAMN16246543, study PRJNA631951) | gut metagenome | biome: gut microbiome; feature: rumen; material: CR-attached | host: Bos | place: Iran: Karaj | collected 2018-10 | reverse complement strand
TTCACTTGCGAATAAAGCGTAGCGGCAGTCACGGTAATACATTGCCGCCAGGACACCCCGGTCGAAAACCAGAAGATTCCAGTTCCGTACGGCATCTTCCGTCGTCTCGGTCACCGACGACGCACTTTTGGAAGCGTCTTGCATCGGTTTGACTTCCAGCGAGGCGGACAGGAGCGGCGCGGCCGGTATGTTTTCCGTGCAGGAGGTCGGGAGAAGCAACGGAACGGCAGCTGCCAATAACGACATAATATTAAAGAATAGGGATTTCATCATCATTCTTGTTATGGATAGAGGCTGTAAATGAATTCATCTTCCCATCCCTGGACCCGGATGCCCAACAGGGCGTTCTGTAGATCGATCCGGAAATCATAATCAGGCAGGTCGGCTGCCGCAGGATCGTAGCCCGCCTCAAACAGACAGCGGCCGACCGGACAACGGAAACGGTCCAGGGGATTGACCCGGCTGCGGAACATCAGGACCAGATCTGGCCGCAGTTGCCGCGGAATCCGCACCGGGAAGCATCCGCTTCCCGGCACTTCTTCCACACGCACCACATACGGTCCTTCCACAGCCGACAAGTCTGTCAGCAGGAAACCGCAGGTCGTTCCCTGTACGACCAGATCATATTGCCGCAATAATGACCCGCCTTCTCCGTCTTCAAACGAAAGGGTCGAGAATTGTTTGTGCGGCACCAGGACGACCCGGGTCTCTTCGCCGGTGCAGTCCACCGTTTCAGAAAAAGCGTACAGCGAATCAATCTGGCAGTCCGGACTGCAAGTAATCTGATCCCCCATCGACTGTAGGGGTGAGAGTTGCCCGCTGCGCACCAAGGCGATTACCCGGACACTGTCCCGATGGACCGTGATCTCTTCCGTTTCGGGGCAGTATGCCAGTGGATGCTCCGCCCGCCACACGGAATCCTGTGCTTGGGCCGATACGCACACTACGGCGCCCGGAAACCTTCCCCACCCGCCAGCCCGGACCACTCCGTAATCAATGTCCAGATAGCACGGGCAGGAAGAACGTTCTTCCAGGACAGAGCATCCGGCGGGAGTCAGCGCCAGGAGGATCCACAGCAAGGCCAGCTCAAATCGTTTCATCATATTCGGCACCGGCTTCCCAGGTGGTCACCGATACGACCGCCGTCAAGTTGCCCTTCCCGACCGGCTCGTTGGGATCGTCCGAACCGGTTCCCCGGAGCGTCAGACGGACATCGTACGAAGTATTCCGTTCCAGTCCACTGCCGTCTTTGTACAAGGTCACGGGATACCACCAGTCCTCCCCGTTGACGGTAGCCAGCACGACCAGTCGCGTCAACGCACCGGAATATCCCGTTGCCGTGTTGCCGGTATGGTCCGACGAAACATCGTTCGGAAAACTGTAGAGACAGCAGTTGCTGAAAGTATGAGCGCTACCGTTGACGATCCGCACTGTCTCGTCTTTATACACGTGGTCTGCATATTCCAGCGGATTCACCTGCCCGATGCTGCTGATATAATCGTCCGGATCGGACGAAGCCTCTGCTCCTTCATCCCGTCCGCCAAGGTTCACCCAGTCGGAAGCGGAGCCGCTGCCGGCCAGATTCCAGGCAGAAAGCGCGTTGATCAGGAAAACACCCTGCACCGTCACGGCGCCGGCATCCGAATAAGCTTCGGGAACTTCGTTGGTCACGGAAACAAGCCGGACGCGTGAAGCAAAGCGCGCGATTGAAACGGCGGCCGTGGCTGTCGACCCGTTTCCGACGGTGACTGTGCGGCTTCCGGCCATCACGAAACCCGTAGCGTCAGTCAGCCCACAGTCGGTCAGGAAAATAAACGTTTCAGCCAATTCTTCCTCGGAAGTCACGTCACTCAGGTTATCCGCATTGGCCACGGCCCACACCGTGTAGGTTCCGGACTTGATCTGGCCAAAACTCTTGGTATATGGGAAAGATGTGAGATTGCGGTCGATCCGCTCATATCGGAACAGGGTTCCGTCATCGAAGACAAAGATCTGGAGATTGTTGATCTTGCGTTCATACGAACGCTCCGAGGTATCCGATGCCTTGGTCGCGATGACATCGTCATCGACGATCACGACCGAAAGTTCTCCCGTCGGGGCTTTCATGTGGAATTCGTTGCAGGCGGACAGTGCCAGCAGGCCTGCCGCCAGGGAAAGGAGCATACAGACTTTTTTCATGACAAATGTATTTGAAGTATAATTAGAATTCTCCGATAAAGTCACCGCCGTCCTCCCAGGGCTCGACGGTTATCACAACGCGCAGGTTGCTGTTATCCACTTTTCCGTTGGGATCGTCCGTTCCGGGGCCGCCGATGACAAACGACACGTCGTAGCTTTTGTTCCGCTCTACATTCGGAATCGTCACGGGATAATACCAGCTCTGTGAATCGTCTTCTCCGTAAACAGCCTTCAGTACCAGACGCACGCACGCTGCACCGTCCGTTGCTCCGAAATGGTCATCAACGGCCAGGACGCTGTTGGGATAGGTATAGAACGGTACGCCGAACGATTCCGTCGTACCGTTCTCGACGATCCGGGTCAGGGAATGGAAAGTCAAAGCGGCATAGTCGGCATCTGTGGCCGATGTGATGAAATCGGCGGGCGCGGACGATCCGTTCCTGCCCTGCAGACGGCCGGCATAATTCACATAGACTTCCGGAGAACCGGTTCCGCCATAATCCCATACGCCAAGACCGTTTTCAATAAAGGCGTATTCTACTGAAAGGTCGCCGTAGGCCGGTGGCAGATTGTTTTTGACGGTGCCGAGCCGGATTCGGCCCACGTGCCGGAATACCGTCACTTCCGCCCGGGCTTCCGTCGTCGCTCCGGCTTCGACAGTCACGGTTTCCGCCGCTTCCCCATACATCACGAAGCCACGCTCCGGATCATTGAACCCCAGGTCGATGGCCGTCTGTTCCAGTTCATCCTTCGATTGCACCGTGGAAAGCGCGGGGGCATTGACCACGGCGACGACTTGATAGCTGCCGGCCTTGACTTTCGTAAGCGTATGGCTCAACTCGTTTTCGTCCAGCATTTCACAACGGTACAAGGACCCGTCGGAAGCGAACAGGAACAGTTGGGTGTCGTGGATGGCGGCGTCGTTTCCTACGGGATCCGTAAGAGCTTTCGAAGAAACGCCGGCATCGCTTTTTACTGAGATCCGCAGCGTTCCGCCATCACTGGCATCGGTGGCAGGAAGTTCCTGACAGGCTGCGACGGCCAGCAGGCCGCACACAGCGAGGATACAGTTTTTTTTCATTTTATTTTTGATTTATGGTAATGGTTCTTCATCACAGAACAAGCCTTCGACATCTCCCCCGTCGCCCCACTGCGCGACAGAAACCACGGCCTCCACGGCACCGTACGACTTCGGGTCGTCTTCCGGATGCTCCAATCCGTATCCGGCTATGTTGAGGTCCACGTGATAATGCGTATTCGGGCGGATCGTATCGAGCGTGACCGGATAATAGAAAATCCGGTCGCCCAACGCCGCACGCACCACGAATCTGGTGCTTCGCGGCGGCCGTCCGCCCCTGTCGTGCAGGTCGGGTGCATCGTTGGGAAAAGCGTAGAATACAGGACCGTACGGTTCATCAGGCTCCAGACGGTCGTACCAGATTCCGGCAGCGGCGGGCGCAGTCCCGGAAAGACGCAAATCGGCCTCGCCTGCAACATTGGCCAGAAAAATGTCCTGCACCTCGAATGGCCCGTCAGTCAACGTTCCGGAAAAACCGGTCCGGACCGTGTAAGACACTTTCGCCACCACACGGGACACAGCCAGGTCAACCGAAACGTCGCCCGAAACCCGGAATCCGTCCATCATTCCCACCATCACGAAACGGCCAGGCACGTTTTCCGCCAGGGTCGTCTTATAATCCAGCAGTGCATCCCGTGATGACGGCGCCTGCGGAAGATCGGATTTGTTGGCAATAGCTACCAGAACATAGGTTTCCTCGGGCAGATAGAAATCGAAACGGCCATCGGCCGAATCATAACGGCCCGCGAACACTCCGGAAGGGTCGAAAACATAGAGAATACAACGCTCGATCCGGCTTTCGGCCAGAGAAAGGCTGTCGTCGTCTTTCGTCCTCACGACGGGGCACGACACTGTGACGCTTACACGATGCAAAGTCACCGTATCACCGCATTGGGAGCAGGTTTCCTTTTCGCAACCCGCAGCTGCAAAAAGGAACAAGACAATCAAAATCAGAAAACGTCTCATCGGGAAAATGTCAGCGGTTCAGGTCATATTTCCGGATCAGGGCACTGATTTCCGGATCGAGATTACCCCGATGCACATAGGATCCGTCCTCTTCGCAGGAGCGGAGATAACAGGCCACGGCATTGCGGTCGTCGCCCTGCCGCGAATACAGGAGGGCAAGCATATAATCGACCGGAGCGCTTCGTTCCTGTTTCTCCAGGATGGCGAGGGCGCTGGCATTGTAATCCAGGCAACTGTATGCAATGGCCGTATTGAAATCGGCATAAGGCCGCAGCAGCGAAAGGGCTTTTCTATAGTCGTGGTCGCGCAGCGCCTGCACCCCGGCCATATAGGCCGTGTCCAGCACCGGTGTATGTATGGTATCCTGCAGCATGTTCCGCCGGTGCAGCCGGAAATCGAAAACCACGTTGCGCAGTTTCGGATAGAGTTCTTCACTCACGTAAGCATAATAATCGTCTCCGCGCATCAGACGTTCCCGGCGGTCCGGGTCGGAAGTTTTCCGCCGCATCGCATACTGATCCTTCTGTCGTTCCGTCAACCAGACATCACCCGCAACCAGGCTGTCGAGCAATTCCCAGTTCTCGGGAACCGCATAACTGCAGAAACGGATTCCGGCCGCATCGGAAGCGAAGTAACGGCTCACGCTCCTGCCCCGGCGCCGCGACAGTGTACCGTTCGACCGGAAGGAGCCCTCCGGAGAAGCGGCAGCCGTCACAATCACGCTGTCGAGGACCAGCTCATCTTCCGCGAGCAACGCCGAAAGGGATTCCCGGATACGGAAGATTTCCGACAGATTGTCACCCAGGTCCTCCCGGACCGTGTCGTCACCCAGTCCGAAAAGCAGCTGCGCGGAAGTCCGCTGTGTTACGCGTCTGGAAACCAGCCGGTCCACATAGCGTTCGCGCCCATCGACCAGCGTACTGAGCGACGATACATAGAATGTCAACGGTTCACTTTCCGGCACGGCATACACCAGCCTGTCCTGTTCACGGACTTCGCCGGAAAGGCGGATCTCGATCTTGCTGAGTTGCGGTCGCGTGGAAAGAGACTGGACGTAATGATAAACAAACTCTCCCGCTTCGTTGACCATCAGAGTGTCGAGCCGCAGGTGCTCGGTCTGGACCGGAGCTTTCACATAACGGTGAAACATCTTCTCCCGGTCGCGGATGCGGCGTTCATTGCGACGGACACGCATTCCGTAGGTATAATGGACAAGGGCCTGCCGCTGCGTGACACCATACTGTTCCGGATTGTTCCGTCGGAAATACAGTTCGAGCTGGCTTCGGTCAATGAAACGGGTGGAATCAGTGATGATCGAGCGCAGATAACGCTCATATTGCCGGTAGCCGCGCAATTGTTCTCTCCTGTATTCGAGACCGGTGATCAGAATGTCGTCGAGAGGGACTTCCCCATCGGTCAGGCGCATTCTGGGATGGAAACGCACTTGCCAGCGGCCGTCCTGCAGGGCGGCCGGCACGATGACTTGGAACTCGAGCCGGATCTGACCGCCCCGTTCCGCGACATTGCGGAAACGGGCCGTCACCCGGGCTCCCTGAAGGGTCTCGCTGGCGACCATCTCACCAGTCGCCTCATCGCGTACGGCATTCATAATGAGCACGTCATTCCCGTTGAAATCCTGAAAGACGAGACTGTCTGCCGTGGCTTGTACGATATCCAGGTTCTCAAAGGGACTCCGTTCCGTTTCAGGCAGTGACAATTGCGCCGTCACCTGCTGATCTTTCAGTTGCTGCACACGGGCGGAAGTCGCACAGGATTCGGTAAAGAAAGCCGCCAGCAACAGAACGACGGCCGCTTGGATCGTCTTTTTCATGTCAGAATATATAGGTCAACGAAATCTGTAAATCGTTGGAAGGCAATAGGAACCACTTTGTAGCATCTCTGACCGGATCACCGTCTTCGTCCAACCGGATCCGTCCGCAGCGCGGACATCGATACTGCGTAAACCAGGTCTTTCCTCCCCAAAAGCCCACTCCCAGATCCAGGTTCCACTGCTCCGAGAGCATCCGGCTGTAACCCAGGGCGAGCCCCAGACCTGCCGCAACGCCTTCCTCGGTCTGCGCCCGACGGAGAAGCCCACCCCGATTGTATTCTTCCACCTGGGCTTTCATTCCGAACCACCAGGACGAATACACGCTCCAGGGCCAGTAACGGGCACCGGCCGAAAGAGTCCGTGCACGGTTTTGGAAAGCCGTACGGCGTTCTGCAGAGCCATAATTCCAATTGTTGTATCGGACACCCGCATGCAGGCTGGCATGCCGGCCGAATGAATACCCCGCCTGCAGATTGGCAGTCCCCAGATTCGCCCAGTCCAGCAGATTCGTGGAAAGGGAGAGTTCCTGTGCAAAAAGGGAATGGGTCAGACAAAGCAGCAGGAGCAAGGCGATGGACAAGATGATGTTCTTCATGGCGCGGTCGATTTCGCCTGCAAAACTATTGCGCGAAAGCAGCGGGAAAAAACCCCGATTACAAATCCGGTCAAAGTTTTCAGCATCTCGAAAAAAGCGGGGAAAATGCAGATTTATCCGGCCGGCTACGCGACTGTCGGAAGCATTTCTTAAAAAACTGACAAAATGTCCTGCTCCGGGCGCTGGTATCTTTTTTGATTTTATGGGTCCGTTCAACGACAAAAACAAAAAAACATAACCATGACGAAAGGAAAAATCGGTGTGACAACGGAAAATATCTTTCCGGTCATCAAAAAATTCTTGTATTCCGACCACGACATCTTTATGCGTGAGCTCGTGGCCAACGCCGTCGATGCGACGCAGAAACTGAAAGCCCTCGCCGGAACGGGCGACTTCAAGGGCGAACTGGGCGACCTGACCATCCGCGTGGACGTCGACGACAAAGCCAAAACCATCACCATCACCGACCGCGGCATCGGTATGACCGCGGAGGAAGTCGACAAGTACATCAACCAGATCGCCTTCTCCTCGGCGGGCGAATTCCTGGAGAAATATAAGGACAAGGCCGGCAACATCATCGGTCACTTCGGCCTGGGCTTCTACTCGGCCTTCATGGTGTCGCAGAAAGTGCGCATCGAAACGCTATCCTGGCAGGAAGGCGCTAAAGCGGTCAAATGGGAGTGCCTGGGCGAGCCCGACTTCACGATGACCGATTCGAAGAAGACGGACCGCGGCACCACCATCACCCTCTTCCTCGACGCCGACAGCGAAGAATTCGCCCAGGAGGCGAAGATCGGCGCTCTGCTGGGCAAGTACTGCAAATTCATGCCAGTCCCCGTGTGCATGGGTAAGCAGAAAGAGTGGAAGGACGGCAAGTATGTCGATACCGACAAGGACAACATCATCAACGATACGGAGCCCCTGTGGACCCGTAAGCCCAGCGAGCTCAAGGACGAGGACTACCTCACCTTCTACAACAAACTCTATCCGATGCAGGAAGATCCCCTCTTCCACATTCACCTCAACGTCGACTACCCGTTCAACCTGACCGGCATCCTCTACTTCCCGAAGATCAAGGACCGTCTCGAGGTCACGCGCAACAAAATCCAGCTCTACTGCAACCAGATGTTCGTCACCGACTCCGTGGAGAACATCGTGCCCGAGTTCCTCACCTTGCTCCACGGCGTGATCGACTCGCCCGACATCCCGCTGAACGTGTCGCGCAGCTACCTGCAGGAAGACGCCAACGTGAAGAAGATCTCCTCCTACATCACCAAGAAGGTGGCCGACCGGCTCGAGGAAATCGCCAAAAACAAGAAGGAAGAATTCGAGCAGAAGTGGGACAACCTGAAGCTTTTCATCGAATACGGCATGCTCACCGACGAGAAATTTTGCGAGCGCGCCATGAAGTTCGCCCTCCTCAAGAACACGGAAGGCAAGTTCTTCAAATACGACGAGTACGCCGAAAAGATCAAGGAAGCCCAGACCAACAAGGACAAGAAGGTCGTTTACCTCTACTGCACCGATCCCGTGGCCCAGTACCCGCAGGTGGAAGCCGCGCACGCCAAGGGCTACGACGTGCTGGTATTCGACTGCCCGCTCGACGCGCACTTCGTGAACCTGCTGGAATCCCGGCTGAAAGACACGGTATTCAAACGCGTCGACGCCGAAGCGATCGACCGCCTGGTGGAAAAGGACGAGCGCGCCAAGTTCGAGATTTCGGAAGACGACGCCAAGTACGTGACAGGCGTGTTTGAGGAAATCCTCCCCAAGGAGAACAAATATGATGTGAAGGTGGAGAACCTGGGCGAGACGGAAGCACCGATCCTGATCACGCAGAGCGAATTCATGCGCCGCTACCGCGACATGGCGGCCCTGGGCGGCGGCATGAACTTCTACGGCGAACTCCCCGACAGCTACAACATCACGGTAAACGCCGAGAACGCGGTGATCAAGAAGATCCTGGGAGACACCGGCGTGAAGGCCTTCACGGCCGACAACACCCTGCTCAAGCAGGTCACCGACCTGGCCCTGCTGGCCAACGGTATGTTGAAGGGCAAGGCGCTGGCCGACTTCATCAAGCGGAGCGAGGAACTTCTGGGCTGAGTTTCTTCCCGAATCCCTCGACAAGGAGAATGGTCACCAGCCTCGTCAGCACGGCCAGTGCGATGAAGTTGGTGCCCATTTCCAGCCGCATCACGATGAAACGGGAATTCATCTTGAAATTAAGCAGCAGCATCGCCACAAGGAATACGTCGATCATATTCCACTTGTCAACCGACTGAAGTTTGAGAAACTGGCGGCCCGTTGCCAGACGCAGCGAGAGTTCGAAATATTTGAGGATTGGCAGGATGAAGGTGAACACCAGGATAATGGATGCCACCAGATACTCGCCGCTCTCCCAGAACATCCGTACGGAATCAAAGAGGGTCACTTCCTGGCTTTTGAGCGGGAAGCCGAATACCTCATATTTGGTCGACATCAGCGGATAGATGAGACCGAGAATGTAAAAAGTGACCGACGCGACCAGAAAAACGGCGGCGGCAATCTGACGATACGATAATCTTACTTTGGCCATTGCTCCACAAATATAGAGGAATCTGACGGTTTTCATCCGATTTTTTGTTAAATTGCCTTTTTATTTCAACTGCCTATGCCTTCGACTACGCTCATCCTGATCATCGCCGCCACCATCCTTGTCCTCCTGCTGGCCATTTTCGTTACGCGGGCGCTTACCCGTTCGAAACTGCTTGCGGACCGGGAGCGTCTGGAATCCATTTTGGACGTTCCGGGCCGCATCGAAAAGGCCGTCCAGAACACGGAAAAAGCCAAGGACGCCGTGATGGCCGCGCATGAGCAGGCATACAAAGAAGCGCTGAGCGCCCGTGACAAGGCACACGAAGAGTCGGTCCGGGCGATGAAAGAACAATTTGCCGAAGCGTTAGGACAGATGAAAGACCAGGCCAAGGCAGCAACCGACGAACTGCTCAAAGCCCGCCAGCGTGAATTCAAGGATGCCAGCAGCGAAGCCATCGGTTCACTGCTCAATCCCGTAAAGGAGAAGATGGACGAACTCCGCAAGGAGATGCTGGCCAACAGTGACGTCCACAAAACCGCCCAGAGTGCCATCAAAAGCGATGTCGAATCCCTGATGAACTATACCGGCCGCGTGGCCCGCAGCACGGACCAACTGGCCGCCGCCTTCAAATATGGCAACAAACTCCAGGGAACCTGGGGAGAAACCATCCTGGAGGAACTGCTTTCCTCACAGGGACTTACCAAGGGGGTCCACTTCGACGTGCAGCCCACTTTGACGGATTCCGACGGAAAACCGGTCAGGAATGCGGACGATTCCGTGATGCGCCCCGACGTAATCATCCACCTGGACCGCAGGCGCGAAGTAATCGTCGACGCAAAGACCTCGCTGGCCGACTATGTGAGCTATGTCAACGCCGAGAACGAGGAGGACCGCGCACGCTACCTTCATGCGCACATCGAAAGCGTCAGGAAACACGTCAAGGAACTTGCAAAAAAAGACTACGCCTCCTATGTTCAGCCGCCGAAGATGTCGGCCGGCTATGTCATTATGTTCGTTCCCAATATGGGCGCCCTCTGGACCGCCCTGAATGCGGAACCCGATCTCTGGCGCTGGGCGGCGGAGCAGAACGTGTACATCGCCGACGAACAGTCGCTTTACGGGGCCATCCGCATCGTCCAGCTCACCTGGACGCAGGTCAAACAGGCGGAAAACCACGAAAAGGTTTACTCCCTTGCCGCCGAAATGATGGACCGCGTAGACAAGTTCCTCGCCTCCTACGAGAGTGTCGGTAAATCGCTGGAAACCGCGATGAAGACATACAATGAAGCCGGAAAGAAGCTTGCTCCCGGCGGGCAGAGCATCACGACGACGGCCATCAAGCTGGCCAAACTGGGAGCCAGGAAGGGCAAGCAGATCGAAAAGGCACTCCTCGACCTGGACGAGATTCCTGTTCTGGAGGAGGGCGACCGTGAATAAATAAGAAAAGACAAAAGATATGGCAAACACCCCTACTCCCCACATCGGAGCAAAAAACGGCGAGATCGCCAAGACCGTGCTGATGGCCGGAGATCCGCTGCGCGCGAAATTCATTGCAGACAACTTCCTTACCGACTGCGTCCAGTTCAACGAAGTCCGCGGTATGCTGGGTTTCACCGGCATTTTTAACGGCAAACGCGTAAGCGTGATGGGTCACGGAATGGGCATCCCCTCGATCGGTATCTACTCGTATGAACTCTTCAATTTCTATGACGTGGAAACCATCATCCGAGTCGGTTCGGCCGGCTCCTGCCACGCCGACCTGCATCTGGGCGACCTGGTCATCGCACAGGGTGCCTGCACGGATTCGAACTACGGTGCCCAGTTCGAACTTCCCGGTACCTTTGCCCCGATTGCGGATTTCGACCTGCTGCGGGCAGCTGCAAACGCCTGTGACGAAAGGGGAATCCACTACAAGGTAGGCAATATCCTTTCGTCCGACACTTTCTATTCGGACAATCCGCACACCGACCGCTGGCGGAAAATGGGTGTACTGGCCGTGGAAATGGAAGCATCGGCGCTTTATATGAACGCCGCACGCTCAGGCAACCGCGCCCTGGTGATCTGCACGATCTCCGACAGTATCCTTACGGGCGAAGCGATGTCCGCCGACGAGCGGCGCACTTCCTTCACGAATATGATGGAAGTGGCCCTGTCGATTATCTGATCACGAAACGATATTTGCCGGAAGGCAGTTCATAGCGACCGGGAGACTCGCCTGCCGCGGCATATTCCGAACCAAGCGTTACCTGTACTTCCGCATCTTCCGGAAGAGGAAGTGTCAGCGAAGCGGTCGTATTGGCCGGCACCGAGAAGTCGAACTGCAGGGAGCCGTCGTCCGTCCAACGCCAGCCGCTCTCAATCCGACCATACACGGAATCATAGTGTCCTTTCACATAAGTGAACGATCCGCCGACCCGCGGCTCCAGCACGATGCTGTGGTAGCCCGGATCCGTTTCCACCGGCCGGATGCCCAGCATATAGGAGAACATCCACTCTTCGATGGCCCCGAAGGAATAGTGGTTGAACGAGTTCATGTCCACCGGTCCGAATCCCCGCCTGATCGTATAGGAATTCCAACGTTCCCACATCGTAGTCGCGCCCTGCATCACGGGATAGAGCCAGGAAGGATAGGCGCGCTGTTCGAAAAGCCTGTAGGCAATGTTGTCGAAACCGGCCCGCGACAGCACAAGGTTCAGGTACGGCGTGCCGATGAAACCGGTCGTGAGCGTAAAATTGTGTGCTGCCACATTCTCTACAAGGTTCTGCAGCGCCAGTGACTTGTGTGCCTCGTCGAACAGTTCGGCCTGAAGCGGGACCACATAGGATGTCTGGGTATTCGCCTTGAACGAGGCATCCGCATCTCCGGCAATCCATTCGTGATACGGAGGAACATTCTTCGACTCTTTCGTAACTCCGTCCGGACCCACGAATTCCCGGTTGAAAGCCTTTTTGATCCGCTCGTACAGAGCGTGCCAGCGGGCTTCGTCGGCATATTTGCCCAGTGCCGCAGCCATCTTTTCCATCAACATCGCATCGTATGCGTAATAAGCCGTATTTGTCAGCGGCGAATTGGTATGTTCCAGCGCCACCCAGTCGCCATAACCGCTGCCGGGTTGGATATCCCCCACCGCACGCTTCTGCAGATAATCCATATAATGCTCCATGGATGCATAGTGTTCACGCACGAACTGCAGGTCGCCGTATTGCAGATACAACTGCCAGGGAATCACGATACCGGCTTCCATCCACCCGAGTGCGCCCCCGCCTTTCGATGAGCCGTATGGCGGCTGGCCCACTTTCGGAATGAAATCGCAATAGCTGCCGTCTTCGCCCTGAATGTCGCGTACCGACTGGAACCAGCGGGAGAAGAATGGATCGACATTCATGTTATAAGTAGCTGCACGGGCGAACACCTGTGCATCACCCGTCCATCCCATCCGTTCGTCGCGCTGCGGGCAGTCGGTAGGAATCGAAAGGAAGTTGCCGCGCTGCCCCCAGACGATGTTTTCATAGAGCCGGTTGACATCGGCGTCTGAAGTCTCGAAACCGCTGGTCTGCGGACCTACGGAATGGAGCACCAGTCCTTCGACTGATTCCAACGGAAGCGCCTTGTCAAGGCCGTGGATCTCGATATAGCGGAAACCGTGGAAAGTGAAGCGGGGCTGGAATACCTCGGCACCTCCTCCCTTGAGGATATAGTGGTCCGTAGCCAGCGCTCCGCGGTAATTATCGTTATAAACCAAGCCTTTGCGCTCTGCATAGATGTCTGCGGTAAGCGGCGGGAGCGGGTCTTCCGGCACTTCGGTCGGATAGATCATCTCGCCGTAGCGGAAAACGATCTCCTTTCCCCGTGCGCCCTGCAGCCGAACCCTGGGCACACCCACCATATTCTGCCCCATATCGTAGACGAAAACACCCGGTTTCGGCTCGGAAACCGCAACGGCTTTCAGAACGGATTGCGTCTGCACCGGAGAACCGATGTAGGAGGCGATAATAACGCTGTCGGCCGGTGCTTCGACTTCCTGCGCCAACGTCCAGCCGCTGTCATCGAAGCGGGCATCGCTCCACCCTTTCACTTCCCGGCGTGCATCGTAGTCTTCACCATTCTGGAAACTGTCACTGATAATCGGACCGCCGTTGAAAGCTTTCCAGGAACCGTCGGAAACGATTGTTTCCCGGCTTCCGTCGGCATAGGTCAGCACGATCTTGGCCAGCAATGAAAGTTCCGTACCGAATTGGTCCTGCCAAGCCGTGGCGTAACCGGTGAAATCGCTGTACCAGCCGGCGCCCAGCTGTGCACAGACCGCATTGACCCCTTTCTTGAGCAGGGGCGTAATATCGTAAGTATTGTAAAGAAAACGGAAACGATAGTCGGTCGAACCGGGGTTGAACCAGTCATCGGCTATCCGCTTGCCATTGATCTCATACTCATAGATACCGCGGGCAGTTGTGTAGAGACGCGCAGCGGCGAGCGGTTTTTCGATACGGAAGGTCTTGCGGAGCATCGGCGCTCCGCTTTCCTCGGCCGGCGATATGATTTCAGTCTGTCCACCTTGTATGGAATAGGCGGAATCGCTCTTGTAGAGTGTAGTATGCCAGACACGTTCCGTTACCGTAAGATTCGAAAAGACGGCCTCGCTGCCTTCCGGCTGCGCAAAACCCACCTTGTTGAAGCGGCCGACAGGCTTATATTCCCGGTCCGTCGCGAGGTGGATGACCACGGGTTCCTTGACGAGAAGCTGGCCACCCACAGATGGCCAGATTTTATAACCGGCCGCATAGTCGAACGAAACCACGCGCAGACACAGGCGCGTTTCCCAGGCCACATCCCCGACAGGAAACAGTCCCGTCAGCGCTTTCTCCCAGTCGCAGGTGTCCACACCGGCGGCAACGTGATGAAGGGCAAGTACGGGCTTGCCGGCATCCCGGCGAAGCTGCGCCCGCACATAGTTCGAACTGTCCAGCCAGCCCATCAGAAAATCGGCTTCCCCGCTGCCGGCCGGCAGTTGAATGTCGGTTTCGATTTCGAAATGGGAACGGTACTTCGAGAAATGCGGCTGCCCGCCGGAAATCCAGCGCGCATCCGACCAGCCACTGTCCATCAGGCCGGTCTCAAACCAGGATCCGGCAGAAACCGTTTCCCCTTCCGTATTGGTGACCTCTACGGTCCAGTTGTAGCGTGTACAGGGCTTGAGCGGCCTGCCACGGTAAACCACACCCACAGACACGTCGGAAGGAAGCGTTCCGTCCGCAGCAGAATCCCACACGGATTCGCCCGAGCCGGATTCGGTCACGACAAGCCTGTATGCAGCCTGGCGCTGGGCATAATGATTACTCTCCATCTTCCAGCTGAAACGCGGAAAGGGAGTGTCCAGTCCCAACGGGGTCGTCATATAATCCACCTGCAGACCCGTGACCCGGAAGGGTCCGTCCGGCGTACGGTTACAGGAAAGCAGCAGCAGCGCTGCAGACAGAAAGGTCAACAGTCTTTTCATAGGAAGGGAGATGTCTATATTATTCGGACAGGCGTTGCACCTGTTCCATCACGCGTAGGAAGTTTCCGCCTGCAATCTGGCGGATCTCATAGTCGGAATAGCCGCGTTTGCGCAGTTCAATGATAATCTTCTGCATCTTGCCGATATCTTCCAGGCCGTCGGGACAGGTCTCGATACCGTCGAAATCGCTGCCGAGCCCCACGTGACGGAAGCCGACCAGCCTGACCACGTGGTCGATATGATCAACGATCTTCTTGTAGGACGGACGGGGCACGGCGTTCATCGCTTCGACAGTCTCGCGCATCCGCTGCTGCAGCGCCGGATCGGAAGGATTTTTCAGCCACTCCACCTGCGTATCCTCTTCCGCATCGATCAGCGCGGAGACCTTGGCATTGTATTCTTTGTCGAGGAACGAAGGATAGAAATTGATCTGGATCACACCGCCTTTTTCGGCCAGGGCGACGATCATCTCGTCGGTCATGTTGCGGGGATGGTCGTTGAGCGCACGGCAGCAGGAATGCGTCGCTACGACAGGAGCCTTGGAATACTTGACCACATCCCAGAATGAATCGTCCGAAATGTGGGACACATCGACCATCATCCCGAGCCGGTTCATTTCCGCGACCACTTCGCGACCGAACGGGCTCAATCCGCCCCATCGGGGTTCAGGCGAAGTGCAGGAATCGCATATCTCGTTGCTGCGAGCGTGTGTCAGAGTCATATAGGTGATGCCCAAACGGTTGAACATACGCAGCAACGACAGGTCCTTCTGGATCGGCGCCCCGTTCTCCATTCCCAGGAAAATCGAAATCAGCCCGTTCTTGGCGTTACGGCGGGCCTGTGCCGGCGTGGTGGTGAGCGCCACCTTTCCGGGATTCCGCTCCACAGCGTCAAAAACCTTGGCAATCAATTCGAATGCCCGGCGCGTAGCGGCGTCGGGATCAAGAAAATTGGAAGTGTAGATAGCAAAGAAGGAACCGTTGACTCCTCCTTTCTTCATCCGCTGGAAATCGACGTGGGTGATCGGGAACTTCCCGGGGACATAGCCCTGTTCGACCCGCCTGCCAAAGTCAGCTCCCTTGGCAAGCATCAGCGGCGCATCGCAATGGGAGTCAAGCAAGAACATAGCCATCCGGACCGGGTATTAGTTCTGATGCTTGAACGAGGAAGCGCCCGTCACCTTGTCGGCCCGGATCTTGATGAAATCGGTGTCACCGAAGTAACGGCACTTGGAAGCGCCCGTCAGATTGACCGTCAGAACTTGCAGAACCCTGACATCGACGGTCGAAGCCCCCGAAGCAATGACGGAGACATCTTCCGCGTCGAATTGGCTGGCGTCGACCTTCGAGGCACGTTTGGCCGTAATGTCGAGTTCCGTCGTTTCACCCGTAAGGTCGAGACGGGAAGCGCCCGTCAGCGTCGCATCGACGTCGCTGGTACGCAGGCTCATCACAGCCTTGGATGCGCCGTTCATCTCAATCTCCACGGCGGGAGCCTTCATATTGAGATTGGCAATCACGCTGCCGCCCTTAAGCGAGACCGTGAACTTGTTCATCGTATTGGCGAACTGGTCGTTGCTGGTAACACGGGATGCACCCGAGAGTTCCAGATACGTCAGCGTAGGCATCGATATCACAGCCTGGGCGATCCGGTTGCGTTCCTTCTGACGGAGCCGGAAAGGAAGCCGCGTAAAATCGAGTTCCAGCACACCGCCACGGTTCTTGACCAGAAGATAAGGCAAGAACTCTTCGGACACCTCGATTTCCACCCGGTACTCGTCGGAGTGCTCGATCGACACTTCAAAGGCATTCGTGACCTTGACACCGGTAAAGTCATCGATATCATACACTTTTTTAACGGTGCGCGCATCCATCACCAGGACGGAAAGGAAAAGTGCGGCAAAAAGGACCCAGAATCTTTTCATAACTATGATGATTTTAACGTTTGTTCTGTCAAACTTTAAAATTAATAAATCTTTCCGAGTTTAGCAAATATCAGGACATTCTTTGTCTGACGGCCTCGAAGAGGACGACCGCTGCGGCGACCGAGACATTGAGGGAGCCCGTCTCGCCGAGCATCGGAATGCGGGCCCCTACCGTACATAGGCTCAACACATTGTCGGAAATTCCCTTCCCTTCCGAACCCATGACGACGACCGTGGCTTTCCGGAAATTCACATCGTAGATCGCATCTTCCGCCTTCTCGCTGGCTGCCACGATCTGGAATTCCGAATCGCGGAAATAGTAGAGCGCCGTCCGCAGGTTGGCGACCTTCGCCACCGGCACGCGCAGCAGCGCACCCGCCGAAGTCTTCACGGCGTCGGCGTTGATGGCCGCGCCGCCCTTTGCGGGCACTACGATGCCGTCGACACCGGCGCACTCCGCGCTGCGAGCGATCGCGCCCAGATTGCGCACGTCGCTGACTCCGTCGAGCACCAGGAACAACGGGTAGGCTTTCGTGGACAAGGCATTTTCGACCATCTCCTCGAACGGCACATAGTCGATCTGCGCCAGATAGGCCACCACGCCCTGATGGGCGCCGCGGACCATATGGTTGAGTTTTTCGAGGGGAACGAACTGATACGGAATGCCCCTCCGCGTCACTTCTTCGAGCAGCGTACGGAACTGTTCGCCTTCCAATCCCTTCTTGAACAGGATTTTTTCGAACTTGCGGCCTTGCAGCACCGCGTCCGTCACGGGATGCATGCCGTAGAGATAATACGTGTCGTTGTGATTGTCCATAAACTACCGTCGGTCTGTCTTGAAATGAAGGACGCTGCGGACGGTCATCGACTCGTCGCGGGCATCCAGTAAGGAGATGGAATAACGCTTGCCGCCGGGCGTCACGTCGAGCACGACGTGCGCGCCGTCGAAGCAAGCCGGCGCGATGTCATCGAGCCAGGGGCTGCCGGCATCTTCGGCCCGGCGTTCGGCCGGGAAAATGCACGGGCAAAGCACCCGGTCACCGGGATACAGGGAACGCGAAGCCAGACGATCCATCACGGGCGCGACATCGTGCAGCTGGTCCCAGACACAGGTTACCCACACCTTCGGCCGAAGGGCGGAAACCAGGGGCGCCGGCATCGAATAGTGGCCGTGATGATTGACTTTCGCCACGTGGACCGGCACACAGACCTTCGCCAGTTCCGCCTCGACATCGACCTGGGTGCCGTCGGGCTTTTTGAACGTGTCGCAAAAGTCGCCGGCCGTATAGAAACGGAAATCGCCGTAGGTGAAGACGAGGCCCATGCTCATGCCGTTCTCGTTCAGCTCCTGTTCCGGCGTCTCCACGAAACCTTCATAGAGATTGGTCACCGTCCCGTCGGGGGCGGCGATGCGGCCGCAGCCGCAGATGTTGCGCACCGAGAACTCCGGATAGCGCGCCGGATCGTGCTGCAGGGCGATCTGTCCCGTCTCCCCCACCCGGAACTTCTCGATTTCCATGCCCCGCTGTTTCTGCATCCGCTCGAAGAAGGTGCGAATGTGAGCCACGATATCGCCCATATAGTCGTCGGGCATGGGCAGCGGGTCATTGTAGTCGGGCCAGGCCCGGTCGACCGCCTTCCGGAAGGTCAGGCGCTCGGCCGCCTGCGTGAAACCGCTCAGCGCGAAACTTTCCCCGTTGCGGGTGACCGTGCCATCATTGAAATGCGGATCGCCGGCGTGGTCGCAGTGATAATGGGAGAGCATCATATAGTCGACGACGCTCCGGTTGGGATTCACGCGCTCCACGTACCGGGCGATCCAGTCACCCGAGTGGCGATCGGGCGATGGCAGCACGGGAACGGCCAGTTTCCCGCGCCCGATCGCATCGTGGTCGCCGCAGTCGAGCAGCATCGACGTGCCGTCGGGAAAAATCATAAACATAGATTCGGCCACGCCGGTGTAGATGAAATGCACCTGGAAATGGCCGTCCTTCCACCCTTTCAACGGCTTACCGGCGGCCTTGTCGGAAGTTCCGGCCGCGAAAGCCGTCCGCCAATCCGCCATCAGCGCCAGCGAAGCCAGCGCCGAAGTCTTCAGGAAATCCCTTCTGTCCATAGCAAAGCATATTTACAAGCTCGCCCACTCGTCCATTTTGGCGTCGAGGTCGCGCTTGAGTTCGAGGTAATTGCGGGTAAGTTCCATGATGTCGGCGTCGGCGGTCGGCGCAGCGAGGACCTTTTCGATTTCGGCCATTTTTTCCTCCAGCCCGGCAATCTGCTTTTCCAGCAGGTTCTGCCGGTTCTTCGCCCGCTTCTCTTCCCGCGACAGCTGCTTCTGCTGCTGATACGACTGTTTCGGCTTTGCCGGCTCTCCAGCGCGCGGCAGAACCTTTTCAGACCCGGTCAAGGCCGGGGCTGAAAGAACCTGCCGCTCCACCAGGCCATCCCGCGCCGGCGTAGCTTTCTTTTCAATGTCCCGGAACGATTCTGCCTTCTTGCGGCGGAGGAAGTCGTCGACGCCGCCGAGATGCTCCTTCACGCGACCGTCGATGAACTCGTAGACCTTGTCGACCAGCCCGTTGAGGAAATCGCGGTCGTGCGAGACCACGATGATCGTGCCGTCGTAGGCCTGCAGGGCCTGCTTCAGAATATCTTTCGACCGGATGTCCATATGGTTGGTCGGCTCGTCGAGCGCCAGCAGATTGTGCGCCTTGAGCATCAGCTTGGCCATCGCCAGCCGGGAACGCTCGCCGCCGCTGAGCACGGCCACGCGCTTGTCGATGTCTTCGCCCTTGAACAGGAACGCGGCCAGGATGTCGCGCAGCTTCGTGCGGATGTCGCCCACCGCAATGCGGTCGAGCGTATCGAAGACCGTGGCCTTCTTGTCGAGGATATCTTCCTGATTCTGCGCATAATAGCCGATGTCCACATTGTACCCAACCTTCGCCTCGCCGTCGAACGGCTCGAGTTCGCCCATCAGCACGCGCATCATCGTGGTCTTGCCTTCGCCGTTGCGGCCCACGAAAGCCACTTTTTCGCCGCGGCGGATCACCAGATTCGCACCTTTGAGCACCGTCTTCTGCGGATAGCCGATCACGGCGTCCTTCACTTCAAACACCACGTCGCCGCTGCGCGGGGCGGGCGGGAACTTGACGTGGATGGCCGAAAGGTCTTCGTCGTCAATCTCGATGCGCTCGATGCGCTCGAGCTGCTTCACGCGTGACTGCACCTGGTTGCTCTTGGTGGGCTTGTAGCGGAAACGCTCGATGAACTCCTCGGTCTTTTCGATCATCCGCTGCTGGTTCAGATACGCGGCTTTCTGCTGCGCGATGCGTTCTTTGCGCAGCTCCACGTACTGGGAGTACGGCACCTTGTAATCGTACAGATGCCCCAGCATCACTTCCACCGTGCGGGTGGTGCAATTGTCGAGGAAGCGGCGGTCGTGCGAGATCAGCACGAGCGCGCCTGTGAAACTCTCTTTCAGATAGTCTTCCAGCCACTGAATCGACTCGATGTCGAGGTGGTTCGTGGGCTCGTCGAGCAGCAGCACCTCGGGCCGGCGGAGCAGGATCTTCGCCAGTTCGATGCGCATATTCCAGCCCTGGGAGAAGGTTTCGGTCTTGCGGCCGAATTCGTCTTTCTTGAAGCCCAGACCGGTCAGGGTGCGCTCCACGGCTTCTTCCGTGGCTTCGCTCCGGGCGAGGACCAGCTGGTCGTTCACTTCGTTGAGCTCGACGATGAGCCGTTGATAAGCGGCTGATTCATAGTCTTCCCGGCTTGCTAGCTCAAGTGATATTTCATCTACGCGACGGTCCAGGCGGTCGAGTTCTTCATACACCGTCATCACCTCTTCGAGCACCGTGCGGCCGCGGTGATGCTCCATGATTTGCGGCAAATAGCCGATTCGCTGGCCGGCGGTCTGCGTGATCCGCCCGGCCGTGGGACGCTGGATGTCCATGATCAGCTTGAGCATCGTGCTCTTCCCCGCCCCGTTCTTGCCCACCAGGCCAATCCGCTCGCGGTCGCCGATGTGCAGGCTCACGCCGTCCAGCAGCGTGAAGCCGCCGTACGCAACGGTAATGTCGTCGAGGGAAATCATGCCGCAGCCTCCGCTTCGTCGGGTTCGTCTTCATCTTCCGGCAACTCCTTCCGGCACACCAGGATGCTGATGCCGTAGAGCAGGAAGAGCGGGATCGATGCAATCAGCATCGAGAAAGGATCGGCGGGCGTGATGATGGCCGCCAGCACGGCAATCACCAGCACGGCCCATTTCCAGCCGCTGAGCAGCGTCTTGCGCGTGATCAGGCCCAGTTGTGAGAGCACCGCCACCAGCGTCGGAACTTCGAACACGATACCGAAGAGCAGCACCGTGGAATTGACCGTCGAGATATAGGAATTGAGCGAAATGGTGTTGGTCACCGCCTCGCTCACCTTGTAGCCGTCAAAGAAGTTGACCATCAACGGCAGAATGATGCAGTAGCCCACCGCGATGCCCAGATAGAACAGGAACGAGGCAAAGAGGAAGGCGCGGCGCGTGGCCCGCTTCTCGCGCTGATAGAGCGCCGGGGCAATGAAGCGCCAGATTTCAAAGAGGATGTAGGGGCAGCAGGCAACGATCGCGCACAGGAAAGTGACGCGCATATGCACCATGAACTGCGTGGAAAGCTCGATGTTGACCAGCTGCAGGCCGGTCTCCATACCGAACCATTTGTAGAAGAAGAAATCGGAACGGGTCGGGGCCAGGATGAGGTCGTCGAAGAGGAAATCCTTGAAGAAAAAGAGCACGATAAAAGCCGCGAGCAGGGCGATGATCACGTGGAACAGGCCCTGTCGCAACGCTTCCAGGTGCTCCCAGAAGCTCATGTCCTTGGATTCGTCGAGCTTCTCCTCGGCCACGGCGCGCTACTTCTCCTCCTTCTTGTCGTCCACCTTCTTGGGTTCGTCGTCCTTGACGATCTCGGCGCGGATTTCCTCGATGTCCTTTTCGGCATCCTTCATGCCGGCCTTGAAAGATTTGACGCCCTTGCCCAGTCCGTGCATCAGTTCCGGAATCTTCTTGCCGCCGAAGAGCAGCAGAACGACCAGTCCGAGGATGACCCACTGCCAGACACCGATGACGCCCAGCGGAAGCATTACTGCAAATAAAGTTGCCATAGTTGCTGGTATTTAGTTATTTATTATTTCTTAAGAGCTGCCAGACGCGCCTGGAGATTCTCGATCTTCGTAGTCGCGTCGGCCAGTTTCTTGCGCTCTGTCTCCACGACTTTCGCGGGCGCATTGGCCACGAATTTCTCGTTCGACAGCTTGGCGTTCACGCCGCGGAGGAAGCCTTCGTAGCGCTGGATTTCGGCCTCGATCCTGGCCACCTCGGCGGCTACGTCGATCATGCCCTCGAGCGGCACGTTGAACTCCGTGGTGCCCACCATGAACATCTCACCGGCCCCGGAGAAGGCATCGACGGAAGCGATGTCCGTGACGAACGCCATCTTGCGCACCACCGGAGCCATGGCGGCCGGGAAGGCGCCCTTCACCTGCAGGCTCAACGGCGCTTTCGGCGCCAGGTTCTTGGCCTGACGCAGGGCGCGCACGCCGACGACCACGTCACAGGCCATGGCGAAATCCGCCACGAGCTTCGCATCGTATTCGCCGCCGAGCGGCATCTGCTGGAACATAATGGTCTCATCCCCGCCGCGCTCGGCCAGGGCGTGCCAGAGTTCCTCCGTGATGAACGGCATAACGGGATGGAGCATCCGCAGCAGCGCGTCGAAGAAGCCAAGGGTCGCCTCATAGGTCGTGCGGTCGAGCGGCTGCTGGACATTATCCACGAAAGCCGGTTTCACTAACTCCAGATACCAGGCGCAGAAATCGTCCCAGAAACACTTATATGTGCCCATCACGGCATCATTGATCCGGAAATTCTCATAATCGCGGTTTGTCTGCGCGGCCGTCTGGGCGAGTTTGGCGCGGAACCATTCCACCGCCACGCGATTCGCTTCGCTCTGCGGCGCGTCGGCCACCGTCCAGCCTTTCACGAGCCGGAACGCATTCCAGATCTTGTTGCTGAAATTGCGGCCCTGTTCCACCTGCGTCTCGTCGAAGAGGATGTCGTTGCCGGCCGAGGTGCAAAGCAGGATGCCGAGGCGCACGCCGTCGGCGCCGTATTTCTCGATCAGGCCGATCGGGTCGGGAGAGTTGCCCAGCTGCTTGCTCATCTTGCGGCCGAGCTTGTCGCGGACGATGCCGGTGAAATAGACGTTGCGGTACGGCACGTCGTGCATATATTCCTCGCCGGCCATGATCATACGGGCCACCCAGAAGAAGATAATGTCGGGGGCCGTGACCAGGTCGCTGGTCGGATAGTAGTAGCTGATTTCCGGATTGCCGGGATTGCGGATACCGTCGAAGAGCGAGATGGGCCAGAGCCAGCTGGAGAACCAGGTGTCGAGCGCATCTTCGTCGTGACGGAGCTCTTCGGCCTTGATGTTTTCGTAGCCGGCGATCCGGCGGGCTTTCGCGAGTGCTTCTTCCCGGTTCATCGCCACGACGAAGCGTTCCTCCTCCCCTTCCGAAGTCGGGAGGTAGTATGCAGGAATGCGGTGTCCCCACCAGAGCTGGCGGCTGATGCACCAGTCGTCGATGTTCTCGAGCCACTGGCGGTAGCTGCCCACGAATTTCTCGGGATAGAACTTGATTTCGCCGTCCAGCACGGGCTTGAGAGCAATCTCGGCCAGATGCGGCATACGGACATACCACTGCTTGCACAGACGCGGCTCCACGGCCGTGTCCTGGTTACGCTCCGAATAGCCCACCTTGTTGAGGTAGTCTTCCACTTTCTCCATCAGGCCGGCAGCTTCCAGGTCTTTTGCAATCAGCTTGCGCACCACGTTGCGGTCGAGACCGACATAGAGCGGCGACTGGTTGCTGATGGTGCCGTCGGGGTTGAAGATGTCGATGGTATCGAGGTTATGGGTCTTGCCCAGGTTATAGTCGTTCACATCGTGGGCCGGCGTCACCTTCAGGCAGCCCGTACCGAATTCGATATCCACGTAGCGGTCTTCGATCACGGGAATGACCCGGTTCACCAGCGGGACGATGACCTTGTGGCCGCGCAGCCACTGGTTTTTCGGGTCCTTCGGATTGATGCACATGGCGGTATCGCCCATAATCGTTTCCGGGCGCGTAGTGGCCACCACGGCATAATAACGGCCCTGGTCGTCCTGATGCAGGACTTCACCCTCCTGGCCCGTGGGCCGGACACTTTCCTGGTCGGCTACGTAATAGCGCAGGTAGAAGAGTTTGCTGTGCTCTTCCTTGTACACCACTTCGATGTTGGAAAGGGCTGTCTGGGCCTTCGGATCCCAGTTCACCATACGCAGGCCACGATAGATGAGCCCCTTGTCGTAGAGGTCGCAAAAAACGCGAAGCACGCTCTCGGAGCGGATCTCATCCATCGTGAATGCGGTGCGGTCCCAGTCGCAGCTGGCGCCGAGGCGGCGGAGCTGCTTGAGGATGATGCCGCCGTGCTCACGGGTCCAGTCCCACGCGTGTTCGAGGAACTGCTCGCGGGTAAGGTCCTGCTTGCGGATGCCTTTCTCGGCAAGACGGCCTACCACTTTGGCTTCCGTGGCGATGGAAGCATGGTCGGTTCCCGGCACCCAGAGGGCATTCTTGCCAAGCATGCGCGCACGACGGATAAGCACGTCCTGCAGGGTGTTGTTCATCATATGGCCCATATGCAGCACGCCCGTCACGTTCGGCGGAGGAATCACGATGGTATAAGGTTCGCGGCCGTCCGGCTCGGAATGGAAGCACTTGTGCTCCATCCACCAGGCGTACCATTTGTCTTCAGTCTGTGAAGGATCGTATTTGGCAGAAATTTCCATATTGTCTTTTCGCACCCGGTTTGAACGGGCATCTTTAAACTGCAAAAATAGTGATTTTCCTCAATTTATTTTAACTTTGTAACCCTCAATCCGAAAAACAGCCATGCCGAACAAACTCAACCTCGTCATTTTCTCGTCTTCGCTCCACAACGGTGCAAGTGTCATCAACTCAAGGACCGAACTTTTCGAAGGCCTGCGGCGTTTTGCAGAACTTGACATCACCTATCCGTCGATGCTTCCCAGCCGCCGGCCCGACCTGATGCGCCAGATCGACGGAGGTTCCTGCCAGGGTTGCGACCTTCCCGATGATGCGCACAACAAAACAGTTTGTTTCATTGCCACGGGCGGGACGGAAGAGATGTTCAAGAGTTTCGTCGATGTCCTTCCACGGCCGGTCCTGCTGTTGAGCGACGGTTTGCACAATTCCTTTGCCGCCGCAATGGAAATCAAGACATATCTGTCACAATGCGGCATCGCCAGCGCCCTGTTCAACGCACCGCTTGACTACAGTCAGGATTTCTTCGACCAAATGGAGCGGGACCTTTTCGGCGGAACCGGATCGGCCGGTATGCTGGTCCCTTCCGATCCCCTGCCCAAATTCCAGAAAAATGTGCGGCGGGCTTTCGAGAAGACCGTCATCGGCTTGATCGGCAGTGCCAGCGGCTGGCTTATCGCTTCGGACATCGATCGCGACAGCGTAAGCAAAACCTACGGAGTCCGTTTCATCGACATCGACCTGTCGGAACTGGAAAAAGGCTTCGAGGCCATATCTCCCGAAGATCCCGAAACCCAGAAAGTATGCTACCGGATGGAACGCTTCCTTTCGGGTGACCGCACGCGGGAAGACCTGTGCGAAGCCGCAAGAATGTATCTTGCGCTCAAGGCGCTATGCACAAAATACGCACTGAAGGCACTGACATTGAAATGCTTCGGAATCCTGAACTCCTGCAGGACGACGGCCTGCCTGGCTCTTTCCATGCTCAACGACGAGGGCATCGTCTCTGGCTGCGAGGGAGACATTCCGTCCCTGTGGACGATGCTCTACGTCAGATATGCGTTCAACCGCCCTGCATTCATGGCCAATCCTGCTTCCTCGAACCGGAAGGAGCATACCATCGATTTCGCCCATTGCACCATACCGCTCTCGATGGTTCACGGATACAGGCTTCCCTCCCATTTCGAATCGGACTCCGGTATCGGCATAGCCGGCAGCGTACCGAGCGGACGCTACCGTATCGTCAAGATTTCCGGAAAGCAGCTCGACCAGTATTATGAGACGGAAGGCGACCTGATCATGAATACGAACATTCCGCAGCGATGCCGCACGCAGATCCGTTTCCGCTTTGATTCAGAGACGGAATTCGACCGCTTTTTCCAAGTCAGTAAAGGAAATCACATAATTCTGTGTAAAGCCGCTGGACCGGAAGCCCCATTACGTTGAAATAAGAGCCTCTGATCGCCGTTATGCCCACGTAGCCGATCCATTCCTGGATGCCGTAAGCGCCGGCTTTGTCGAAAGGGCGGTAATGGTCGACGTAGTAATAGATTTCTTCGTCGGACAGGGGTTTGAAGTCGACTTCCGTCGTGTCTGAGAAACTATGCAGGCGCTCGTTCGTGCGGAAAGCCACACCCGTGACGACGGTATGGGTCCTTCCCGACATGGCACGGAGCATATCTGCGGCGTCTTCCCTGTCGCGGGGTTTTCCAAGGATTTTTTCGTCGAGAAAAACGAGGGTATCGGCGGTGATGAGGACTTCGCGGGGCGCCAGTTCTCGATGGAAGGTTTCGGATTTATGGCGGGCGAGAAATTCCGGAATGGCGGTATGGGGCATTCCTTCGGAATAGGCCTCCTTCTCATCCTTTCCGGGCTCGACCGTAAAGTCGATATCCAGTCCCTTCAAGAGTTCCCGGCGTCGCGGCGACGCCGACGCTAATGTAAAAATATAATCTTCAAACATCAGACGTTCTTTCCCGTATGTAAAGCAGCTTGGGTGATGGCGGCGGGGTGGCTGCCTTTCCAGGGGTTTTCGGGGTCGAAGAGCCATTTGCCCTGGGGTTTGAGGACGCTTTCGATGAGGTCGCGAATGCAGCCGCGGCCGCCGGGGAAGCGCGAGACGAGGTCGGCGGCGGAGCGGACCTCGGCGACGGCGTCGGCCGGGCAGACGCCGAGGCCGGCGAGCTCGATGGCCGGGATGTCAGGAATATCGTCGCCGACGAAAGCCACCTGCTGAGGCTCCAGGCCGTTCCGCTTGCAGAAATGCAGAAGGTCTTCGGCCTTGTTTTTCGACATCATGTACAGGTTCTCGTCGCCGATACCCAGCGAGTGGGCGCGGTGGAGCAGGCTCGGCGACACGCCGCCGGTAATGAAGGCGCACGGGAAGCCGTTGTCAACGGCCGTCCGTACGCCGAAACAATCTTTCGAATTGAACTGCCTGAGCAGGTCACCGTCGGGCATCGCCAGCACCAGTCCGTCGGTGAAAACCCCGTCCACGTCGAAGGCAAAGGCCTTGATGTCTTCCAGCCGTGTCATCGCCTATTCACCCAGGACCTGGCCGGCGGCATTCTTCGTATCCACCTTTTCGATAATGCGTTCCAGGATGCCGTCCTCGTCGAAGATGAAGGTCCGGCGAAGCGTTCCCATCGTCGTCTTGCCGTACATTTTCTTCTCGCCCCAGGCGCCGAAATCCTGCAACATCTGCGTCGAGGTATCCGCAAGCAGACGGAACGGAAGTCCGAATTTGGCGCGGAAGCCGCTGTGCGACCGGGCACTGTCCTTGCTCACGCCCACCACGTTGTAGCCCGCCGCGGTCAGCTCCGCATAGCTGTCACGGAAACTGCACGCTTCCGCAGTGCAGCCCGAGGTATTGTCTTTCGGATAAAAGTAAATGATGGTCTTGCGACCCTTTCCGATGAAATCTTCCGACTTCACCGTATTTCCGTCCTGGTCGAGCACCTCGAAAGACGGCATCTTGTCTCCAATTTTCAACATGGTCCGGTTGTTTAGCATTCAGCCTGCAAAGTTAGCATTTTTATCGCTTGCGGGAAGCGAGCAGACGGATGGCATTGTCGTGATAAATCTTCTTCAGGACCCCGTCGGAAAGCCCGATGCCCTGCATCGGCCAGTGATAGGACTGCTCCGTGAGATAGAAATGCTCATCTTCGGTCTCCAGGATCCGCCACTGGGCACGGTACATTTCCGGATCAGGGTCGTTGTCGGTCCCGAACAGGATCCTGTCCTGGTATTTCTCATAAAACCGCCTGGTGGCCCGCGGGGTCACGCAAGTCTCCTGGTGCCGCGCCGAAATGTCGATCCAGAGGTTGGGATGGCGGTCCATGATTTCACCCAGACGGGCATAGTCGTGATTGAGATTGATCAGGTGGCAGGCGATAAACGTCGTATTCGGATGCTTCCCGACACATTCTTCGAAAGCTTCCACCACGCCGTCCAGGTCCAGGATGCCGGGCGTCGAGAGATCGATCTGCCAGGTCTTCGCATTCATATACCCGTCATTATGCGCATCCATCGGTTCGTACATCCAGATCGGATCCCCGTTGTGGATCGACACCGGCATGCCGAGTTCGCCGCACTTTTCGAACAAAGCGTCAAACTTCGGGTCATTGAAATGCAGACCGGGTTCCCGCACGTTCTGGGAAATCCGCTCCCCCATTCCCTTGTCGATGAGTTCACCCACGCCGCCGGCACCCTTTGCGAAGCAACGCTCCAGTTCTTTCACGGCGCACTCAGGGAATTCCGGCTGATCCCACTTCGTCATATCGAACCCGCACCAGACTTCGAATTTGTCGGAAATTCCCGTAAACAGGTCATACAGTTGGTCGAATTCCTCCCCATACGCCTTGGTAAGGACGATTACTTTTTCGATATGGTTCTCTTCGAGGGTCTTCACCCACTCCCGGATACCGGCCTCGTCCTGCCGGTAAGCATGCGAATGCATATCGATGGTTGAGAATTTGGCGAACGCCGGATGGTTCTCCTCGACATTGAAAACCGAAACGGGTTCATAATCCTTCAGCTTCAGCGCATCCACCCCGTCCGCGGACGGGGCGTCTTTCTTGTTGGAACAGGCAGCGGCAAGCAGCAGGCAGGCCGCCAGGCAGAGAAAAAGGGTCTTTTTCATATCGGGTATGTATTATGATCAGAATGCCCGGATGGTGCCGGAGGAAACGACGAAATGGATGTCAAGTCCGGCATAGCCGAGACCATAGACGCGGCCCTCATCGGCCCGTCCGGCATGATAGGCCGGGCGCGGATCCTGTGCAAGGATTTCACGGAGGGCCGCCAGTTGGATATCCGTAAGACGGCCGGCCAGTAACGGATCGATCTCGACTTCCAGCAATTCCTGCGGATGCTCGCCGACAAACCCGTCGTGCGCATCCGTATGGGCATCGACGCCCGGCAGGTAAGGTTTGATGTCATAGATGGGCGTGCCGTCCATCAGGTCAGCGCCCGAAACGATCAGGACGAGGCCGTTCTCCCCGTCTGCCTCGATCCCTTCGAGGCAGACCGACGACAGGCCGATCGGATTCGGCCGGAAGGGCGAGCGCGTGGCGAAAACGCCCATCCGCACATTTCCTCCCAACCTCGGCGGCCGCACGGTCGGCGACCAAGAGTCGCTGGGGCGCTGCCCCAAACCCCGCCGCTCCGGGCTGCTATCACACGACCCCACGCAACGCCCTCCGCTAGCGGCTGATGCCGCTTTCTCCGATTCGGAGAAGCCCCAGA
>JAEEGG010005745.1_pt1 | contig 29274 bp, 22 predicted proteins | sample 9134161 | NCBI WGS metagenome assembly JAEEGG01 (sample SAMN16246543, study PRJNA631951) | gut metagenome | biome: gut microbiome; feature: rumen; material: CR-attached | host: Bos | place: Iran: Karaj | collected 2018-10 | reverse complement strand
AGATGCGTAGTTCATGCCAATCTTAGCGCAGAACTTCACAGAGCTGGGCTCACCACCATGCTCACCACAGATACCGCAGCGCAGGTCAGGACGTACCTCGCGGCCTTCCTTCACAGCGAACTTGATGAGACGGCCGACACCCTTCTGGTCGAGCACCTGGAACGGGTCAACCTTCAGGATCTTCTTGTCGAGGTAAACAGGCAGGAACGAAGCGATATCGTCGCGGCTGTAACCGAAGGTCATCTGAGTGAGGTCGTTGGTACCGAATGAGAAGTACTGAGCCTCCTCAGCAATGCGGTCAGCTGTCAGAGCAGCACGAGGAATCTCGATCATCGTACCGATCTCGAACTCAACCTCCATGCCATACTCCTGGAACACTTCCTTAGCGGCGTACTGGATGACTTCCTTCTGCTGCTTCAGCTCGTAGAGCGTACCAATCAGCGGAACCATGATCTCGGGCATCGGGTTCTTACCCTCCTTCTTCAGCTCGCAAGCTGCAGAGAGGATAGCCTTGGTCTGCATAGCGGTGATCTCAGGGAAGGTGATGCCCAGACGGCAACCACGGTGACCCAGCATCGGGTTGTTCTCGGCGAGAGATGCTACGCGGCGCTGGATAGCCTCCAGGCTGACGCCCATCTCCTTAGCCATCGTCTCCTGACCAGGAATATCGTGGGGAACGAACTCATGGAGAGGGGGATCGAGCAGACGGATGTTGACGGGCAGACCGTCCATAGCCTCGAGGATGCCCTTGAAGTCAGCCTTCTGGTAGGGCAGCAGCTTAGCGAGAGCCTTCTCACGTCCAGCAACGCTGTCGCTGAGGATCATCTCACGCATAGCGATGATCTTCTTGTCCTCGAAGAACATGTGCTCAGTACGGGTCAGACCGATACCCTTGGCACCGAAGGCGCGAGCCACCTGTGCATCGTGGGGTGTATCGGCGTTGGTACGAACCTGCAGCTTGGTGTACTTGTCGCAGAGGTCCATCAGCTCCTTGAAGTCGCCAGAAAGCTCAGCAGCCTTCGTGGGCACCTCGCCAGCGTAAACCTGACCAGTGGTACCGTTCAGAGAGATGTAGTCACCCTCCTTATATACAACGCCGTCGATCTCAACGGTCTTGTCCTTGTAGCTGACGTTCAGGGCACCAACACCCGATACGCAGCACTTACCCATACCACGGGCAACCACAGCAGCATGAGAGGTCATACCACCACGAGCAGTCAGGATACCCTCGGCAGCAGCCATACCAGCGAGGTCCTCGGGAGAGGTCTCGATACGTACGAGCACCACCTTGTGGCCATCCTCGTGCCAAGCCTTGGCGTCGTCAGCGTGGAACACAATCTGACCACAGGCAGCACCAGGAGATGCGGGCAGACCCTGAGCGATGACCTTAGCGGCAGAGAGGGCCTTCTTGTCGAATACGGGGTGCAGCAGCTCGTCGAGCTTGTTGGGCTCGCAGCGCATGATGGCGGTCTTCTCGTCGATCATACCCTCGTGGAGCAGGTCGATGGCGATCTTCACCATGGCAGCGCCAGTACGCTTACCGTTACGTGTCTGGAGGAACCAGAGCTTACCCTCCTGTACGGTGAACTCCATGTCCTGCATATCGTGGTAGTGGTTCTCCAGCTTCTCCTGGATGCCGTTCAGCTCGGCATAGATCTCAGGCATAGCCTCCTCCATGGAAGGATACTTGGCCACGCGCTCCTCCTCGGAGATGCCTGCGCGCTCAGCCCAGCGCTGAGAGCCGATCTTCGTGATCTGCTGCGGGGTACGGATACCAGCCACAACGTCCTCACCCTGAGCGTTCACCAGGTACTCACCGTTGAACAGGTTCTCACCGTTGGCAGCATCACGGCTGAAGCAAACACCAGTAGCAGAGGTGTCGCCCATGTTACCGAATACCATAGCCATCACGCTGACAGCAGTACCCCACTCGTCGGGGATGCCTTCCATCTTACGATAGAGGATGGCGCGCTCGTTCATCCAAGAACGGAACACAGCGCAGATAGCGCCCCAGAGCTGCTCGATAGGATCGTTGGGGAAGTCCTTACCGGTGCGCTCCTTGATGGCGGCCTTGAACAGCTTCACCAGCTTCTTCAGGTCCTCGACAGAGAGGTCCTTATCCAGCACGACGCCGCTCTCCTTCTTCACCTTCTCGATAATTTCCTCGAACGGGTCGATGTCGGTCTTGTTAACGGGCTTCATCTCGAGCACCACGTCACCGTACATCTGCACGAAACGACGATAGGAGTCGTATACGAAGTGAGGATTGTTGGTTTTCTCGGCCATGCCCTCAGCCACCTCGTCGTTCAGACCGAGGTTCAGGATGGTATCCATCATGCCAGGCATAGAAGCACGGGCACCCGAACGTACAGAAACCAACAGAGGATTCTTGGCATCGCCGAACTTGCAGTTCATCAGGTCCTCGATGTGCTTCACGGCTGCCATCACGTCGTCGTTCAGCAGCTCCATGATCTTCTGCTGACCAACCTGATAGTACTCGTTACAGCAGTCTGTGGTGATTGTGAAACCAGGAGGAACGGGAACACCGATGTGGTTCATCTCAGCAAGGTTTGCACCCTTGCCGCCCAGTTCCTCACGCATTTTTGCATTACCTTCGGCCTTACCGTTGCCGAAGAGGTAAACTCTTTTCTGACTCATAGATAATGTGTTAATAATACCTTGTTTATTTTATTATATAATCGTTTTTTAGGTGCTCTTTTAGTGTCCTATTCTGTTAACGTGCAAAATTACTCTTTTTTTCGCAGATTACCAAAGAAATTCCCAAACTTTTTCAATTTATTAAAATATCGTGTCAGTTGATCTTCGGTTTCAGCTCGTCGGGCGAGTCGTTGGTGAACATATTCACGGGCGGCGCCTGGAGGGTGAAGAAGTGGGTGAGCTGGTCGGGCGACAGCTGGAGTGTGGGCTTGAAGTCAGCACTCTGCATATAGGCGAGGATGGCGTGGCGCATCTGTCGTGCCACGAGCCGGCGGTCCAGGTCGCGGCTGATGTCCATCGTCGTCACCAGCAGCCGTCCCTGCCCCACCCTGGCCTCGACGAGCATGGCGAGTTTGCGTGAGACGTGCCACGTGTCGATGGGCTGTATGGGCGGCTGGTAGTCGGCAGGCAGCTCGCGGAGGTTCATCACCTGTGCCTTGTTCAGCAGCTCCCACCAGTTCAGGTTCGACCAGTCGTCGGTGGGGAATCCGTAGCTGAACAGCGGGTGCTCCTTCTGGATGTAGGCGCCGGTGGTGTGCGGCGGCCGCATCTTGAACCACGACGTGTTCCAGAAGACGGGCAGGTAGGTCTGGCGGACATCGCTGCCCAGTGTCACCTGTCCTGCCGCCTCGAGCAGTACCGTCCGTCCCTCGGCCAGCATCGCCAGCGCCTCCTGGTAGTCGCTCGTCACGTCAATCGTTCCTCGTTCCTCATTCCTCGCTCCTCGTTCCTCCTTCCTCGTTCCTCGTTCCTCCTTCCTCGTTACTCCTTCCTCGTTCCTCGTTCCTCGCTCCTCATTCCTCGATTCCTCCGGGTACACCCAGAACTCCCAATGGTTCTTGATGCGGCTGTTGAACTGTACGGTGAGCGTCAGCTTCGCGGGGGCCTTGACGCTGTCCAGCGGCAGCACCACCTCGCCCAGCTGGATGTTCTTGCCTATGGGCAGGTCGGCTGTCGACAGTCGGCCACCGCCATAGACGCGTGCGCTGTCGTCGGCCACGTAGTAGACGGGTCGCGAGCCCGTCAGCTCGGTGCAGTAGGCGTTGTAGCACTCCACGGGCACACGTAGCGTGTCACGGTTGCTGTAGACGAATCGCGGGAACCGTGCCAGCGGCACGAGCATCGAGCAGAACTCCGTCCACTCCCTGGCATTGGTGTAGCCCTTCTCGCGCCAGTGGACGTTCAGCGCCCCTACGAGTGCCGTTCCCTGGCCACTGTAGTCGTTAAGTCCCAGCAGCTGGAAGCCGCTGTAGTCGGGGGTGCGGAGGTTGCGTTCTATCTCGTACTTGTAGCAGAGTGTCTGCAGCCGTCCGCTGGCTTTCAGGAACTTCTCGGCCTGTGTAGCCATGCCGCCATCGCGCAGCAGGTCGGCGAAGATGTCGAAGTTGTAGGCCTTGTAGACGCCCGTATACTGCGAGGTCTCCTTCAGGTCGGGGAAGGCGCACCACTGTCCCTGTTCGTGTGCGACGATGGGTGTCTGGTTGGCCGCCGTGTCCTTGTAGTTACGCGGGAATTCTATCTGGCTAAAGTAGTCGTCGGCGCTGCCCGGCGCACGGTTGTCCCAGTCCAGTCCGCGGGCACCGCCCTTGACGTGGTACTCCGAGCCGCTGTCCCATGCCCATCCGCCGCCGACGCTGGCACCGCAGTAGAGCTTCGTGGGGTCGTAGGCCTTCATCGCCTTCACCCAGTCGTTGCAGTAGGGCACCCAGTCGCCGGCAGGCTCGTTGCCGGCAGCCATCATCACGAACGACGGGTGGTGGCCGTACTCGTCGATGATGCGGCGAGACTCGTCAAGCAGGTAACGGTCGATGGCCATGCCGCGACGTAGGCGCACACCGTGGTTAGGCCACGACGGTCCCTCCACCTGGAGGTACATGCCCACACGGTCGGCAGCGGCGAAGGCGGCCTCGGGCGGACAGTAGCTGTGGAAGCGGACGTGGTTCAGACCGTACTCCTTGCACTTCAGGAAGACACGCTGCCACTCGTCCTCGTCCATCGGCGGGAAGCCCGTCTCGGGGAAGCAGCAGTTCTCCACCGTGCCTCTAAGGAACAGTGGGCGGCCGTTGATCGTCAGCTGGCGACCCTCCACATCCAGGCGGCGTAGGCCCACGGGCGTCTCGTAGTAGTCGTCGCCGGCCTCGACGGTGAGCATATAGAGGTGGGGGGTGAACTCGTCCCACAGCCGAAGGTCGTCCTTGCAGAAGAAGGTGAACTCCAGCTTGCCGTCCTTCGCCTCCTTCACCAGTTTCTGCTCACGGCGTATCTGGCTGAGCCCTCTGCCGTCGGCCATGCTGCTCAGGCTGACGTTGACGCAGTAGTCCCACAGCGCCAGCAGGTGGGCCGTCTTGTCGGCCAGCGTCACGGTGACGATGGCGGCGGGTGCCTTCTCCCTCACCTTGTGGCGGCCGCGACCCTTCACCACACCGGTGAAGGCGCTGTCCAGGCGTACGGCGACGTGCTTCACGTAAAGCCTCTTCCACTGCGACTGCAGCTCAATGCGCCCTGCTATGCCGTTCCAGTTGCCCTGCGTCTGGTCGGTCACGCTGTGAGAGTCCTGGCCCACGCAGACGTTCTCGATGCCGTTGTAGACGCCGATGACCACCTCGTTCTTGCCACCCGTCTTCACGGCGTCGGTGATGTCGTAGCGGTGGGGTACAGACAGGGCCATCTGGTGGCCTATCGCCTTGCCGTTGACGTAGACGAACGTCTCGATGTGGGGGCGCTCCAGAAACAGCGTCACTCGCTGATCCTTCCACTCCTTAGGCACATAGATCTGACGGCGATACCAGGCCATGCCCACATAGTGGCGCTCGGGTGTCAGGAAGAACGGCAGCTTCATCACCCCGTCCTTGCCGTCGGCCGTGCTCACCCCTTCCTCACCGTCGGCCGTCCTTCCCCTGCCGGCCGTCGGCGTCTGGCGGTAGCGCGCCATGTAGGGATTGAAGTAGTAGCTCGAGTCGTAGAGCGAGCCCGTCCACGGCGTCGCCGTCGTCACCAGGTCGCCCTTGCCGTTGGTGAGCATCGACCCCGGCAGCATCACGTAGTCCGTGTAGGTCGCCGGCGGCAGCGGCATCGCCGTCGCACCACCCGTCGTCGCACCAACTGTCATCGTACCACCCGTCGTCGCACCACCTGTCACGGCGACGGTCGTCGGCTTCACCTCCGGCTGCGTCACGAAGTCCCATGCCCCCTCGAGCGTGATGACCTTTTGCGCGTACATATTAATATTTAAGAGCATCCCGACGACGACACCCACAAAGAACCTGGCTATGTAGTTAGTTTTTTCCATCTTGTTGTCTTTTCATTTTCGACTACAAAGATACGAAAAAATCCCGTGTCCTGCAAGCATTACCGGCAAATATCTTCTTATTATATGTTAAAGTGCTACACCGCTACGCCGCTACACCGCTTCATTTAGTGTTTGTGATTATCGGAGTGGAGAGTGGAAAAAGTGCATTAAATATTTATAAATATAATATATATTATAATATATATTATATTTATAAATATCAATAGCGACTATTTTTGGCGGGAGAGCGGATAATGGGGAAATGCAAATGAAACGGCGTAGCGGCGTAGCGGTGTAGTGCCCACTATAATCAAAGCAGCCATAAGGGGTCTATTTGTGTAAAAAAAAGCTGGTCTTATCTGTAACAAGATGGTCTTTCTCCCCAAAAAGGTGGTCTTATTCTGTGAAAAGATGGTCTTTTACGCGGGCGCGTACATTTTATATATATTTACCAAAAAAAACGGGGGGGAAACATTGCAAGGAAAGGAAAAAAGTTGTAACTTTGCAGCATAGAAATAGCACCGACAGAGCATGAAACAATACCTGGACATACTGAACAGCATACTCACCGAGGGCGCACAGAAGGGCGACCGCACGGGAACGGGCACACTGAGCATCTTCGGAACACAGAGCCGCTACAACCTGGCCGACGGCTTCCCCCTGCTGACCACGAAGAAGCTGCACCTGAAGTCCATTATCTACGAACTGCTGTGGTTCCTCAAGGGCGACACGAACGTCCGCTACCTGCAGGAGCACGGCGTACGCATCTGGAACGAATGGGCCGACGAGAACGGCGAGCTGGGGCCCGTCTACGGACACCAGTGGCGTTCGTGGCCCGACTACCAGGGTGGCACGATAGACCAGATACAGTACGTGCTGGACCAGTTGCGGACGAACCCCGACTCGCGACGCATGATCGTCTCGGCATGGAACGTCGCCGAGGTGAACCGGATGGCGCTGCCGCCCTGCCACACCATCTTCCAGTTCTACACCGCACCCATCGAGGAAGGCACGCAGGTGCCGGGATACGAGGGAGCGACGCGACGCCTGTCGCTACAGCTCTACCAGCGGAGTGCCGACACGTTCCTCGGCGTGCCGTTCAACATCGCCTCCTACGCCCTGTTGCTGCAGATGATGGCGCAGGTCACGGGGATGGTGCCTGGCGACTTCGTCCACACCACGGGCGACACCCACCTCTACCTGAACCACCTGGAGCAGGCACGCCTGCAGCTGACGCGCGAGCCGAGGCCGCTGCCTAAAATGATCATCAACCCCGATGTGAAGAGTTTGTTCGACTTCCAGTACGAGGACTTCCAGCTCGAGGGTTACGATCCCCATCCCCACATCAAAGCTGAAGTTTCTGTCTAATTGATCGCTCGGCTTTGCCGCTTTTACAAAGGCGGAACGCCGACTAAAAGAATTGACGATGATTACTATCATTGCTGCCGTAGCCAAGAACAGGGCCATCGGCTATAAGAACAAACTCATATACTGGCTGCCGAACGACCTGAAACGCTTCAAGCAGCTGACGACAGGCCACACCATCATCATGGGGCGCAACACGTTCCTGTCGCTGCCCAAGGGTGCCCTACCCAACCGCCGGAACATCGTCCTCAGCCGCACGCAGAAGGACTTCCCGGGCTGCGACACCTACGCGTCGCTGAAGGAGGCCCTGGCTCATTGCACGCCCGACGAGGACGTCTATATCATTGGTGGTGCGAGCGTCTACAAGCAGGCTATGCCGCTGGCCGACCGCCTGTGTCTGACGGAGATTGACGACGTGCCCGAGGAGGCCGACACCTTCTTCCCCGACTACAGCGACTGGCACGAGGTGTGGCGTGAGGAGCACGACAAGGACGACCGTCACGACTACCGCTACGCCTTCGTCGACTACTTGGCAACGGCCGAGTAAGTGACGCTCAGGGCGTTAGCCTCGCGAAGCTGCTGCTTCACCTCGTTAATAAGACTCATGGGGGCCTTGCGGTCGGCACGGATGCAGACGGTCATGCGCTCCTGATCCTCAGCAGACATCTGGCGGTGCTCCGAACGGATAAAGGCAGGGATGTCCGCAGGCGTGGCAATGTTGTTGCCCAGCTGCACGCAGTAGTCGCCGCTGCCGTCAGTGGGACGGCCAATGTAGATGTAGATGACGTTCTTCTGGTGGCCCACCTGCTCAGTCAACTGTCCCGCAGGCACCTCGTAAGCCACCTTCTTGTCTACGTCACGCATGTGTGTGACAATCATGAAGAAGAACAGCACGGTGAAAATCAGGTCGGGCAACGCGGCCATGTTCAGCTCGGGCACCTCGTGCTCACGTCGGCGAATATGGTGTCTCATTCCTCGGTCCTCCTTTCCTCCTCGTTACTCGTTACTCCTTCCTCGTTACTCGTTCCTCGCTCTTCAACCGTCTCGCTGACCCGCGGAGCCACCTTCAGGCGGCGGTAGGCAGCGACGACATCCTCCTGCAAGTGGTAGTAGGCATCGTAGGTGGCCTCGGCAGCAATGTCGAGGGCCACGACACGACGCTTGGGGGCGACGGCGGCAAACTCCACGATACGCTGGCGCAGCTGCTGACTGTTCACGGTGTCTGGGCCGATGGTCAGCGTACCCTGGGCGTCAAGGGCGACGGTCATGATGTCCTCCTCCAGAATGTCGACGGCCTGCTGCTCCTCCTGTGGCGGCGGGGGCAGCTGACGGCGCAGGCCCTTGTCACTATCCATCGACGAGGTGACAAGGAAGAACACCAGCAGCATGAACGAGATGTCTGCTGTCGAGGTGGTGTTCAACGACGGAACTTGGCGATGACGACGATGACCGAACATACAATAATCAGGATGAGTGACGACCAGAGGAACATATCCGTCAGGCGCAGCCACCATGGGTTGTCGAACACCTGACCGTTGGAGACGATGGGACGCGTGGAGCCCAGGAGCCACGTCACGGCAAGCAGTACGACGGTGAAAGCGGCGACGCCATAGCCTATGCGCGTGGACTGGCGACGCTGGTGTGTGCGCACCCCGTTCCATGCCGACCACACGCTGACGGCCAGCGTGGCAGCCAGCAGCACGTACATCAGGATAATGATAATGTCTATCAGGATATCATTCTCGCCCATAACTCTCAGTCCTCAGTTCCCAACTCTCAGTTCTCAACTTTCAGTTCTCAGTTCTCAACTCTCAGTTCTCTTGAACTTCATAATCGAGTCGAGCAGCGTGACAGCCGACTCCTCCATCTGCGACGTCAGGTGCTCAATCTTAGAAGTGATATAGCTGTAGAACAGCTGCAGAATCAGAGCGACGACGATGCCGAAGATGGTAGTGATGAGTGCCACCTTCATGCCTGCAGCGACAATCGTGGGGCCAATGTCGCCAGCCTCCTGAATATTCTCGAAGGCCATCACCATGCCAATCACCGTGCCCAGGAATCCCAGCGACGGCGCCATGGCGATGAACAGTTTGATCCACGAGCAGCCCTTCTCCAGCTTAGCCGTCTGGACGGAGCCGTAGGACATGACGGAACGCTCGATGTCGTCCATCGACTCGTTGATGTGCAACAGTCCCTGATAGCAGATGCTGGCCACAGGGCCACGGGTATTGCGGCAGAGTGTCTTGGCCCCCTCAATATCCTTATTCACAATACGCGCGTCGATGTCGTTCAACAGCTTCTTGGCATTGATTTCCGACAGCGTCAGATAGACGAGACGCTCGATGCAGAACGCCAGTCCCAGCACCAGGGCCAGGGCCACCAGCGACATGAAAAAGGGCGAGCCGTCGACGAACTTCGACTTCAGCTGCATATGCAGCGATGCCGTCTCCGTCTGAGCCGAGACGCCCATACTGATTATCATTGCAAGGAAGACAATGAGTCGTTTCATAATGTATATACCTTTTTTTCGCGCGGCAAAGGTAAGCCAATTTTTTCTAATACACAAATGATTCAGCGAAAAACTTCACATCTGTGTGTGACATCACAACCACCCACCACTTACTGCGGCAGAATGGGCGCACCCATCTCCGAAGCTTCGGCATCGTTGCCGTCGAGCTTGAAGAGCATGAACTGCGGACGCTCCGTCGTGCAGGGCTCCCAGCCAAGACCCTCGCCCTCGCCGTTGGGGTCGCTGTACTTCGCGAAGTTCGTCCACGCCGTCAGCATCTTCTCGCTCAGGTCCCAGTCGCCCTGTGCCCACGGGCGCCAGCAATGCTCCAGGCTCTTGAAGACATACCACAGGTCGCTGGAGTGGAACGCACCCTTCAGCCGGTCCGTAATCTCAGGATGCTTGCCGTCGTCGGGCAGCGGACGGGCAAACTCGTAGGCCCAGGCCGTAGCGCCCTGTGACTGGCGCACCTTGCAGAACTCTGCAATGCCGTCGCCCATCGAGCCGATGTCGTTCAGCGTATAGCCAATCATATAAGGGATGTCTGCAATGGTGCCGGCACGCGTGGCCTCGTCGAAACTCTTCGTGCAGACATAGCCGTCGATGATGGGACGCTGCATAAGGAACAGCTCCTCGTCCTTCGTCACCATCGTATAGAGCTGGCCCACGGTGTACATAATCTCCGTCGAGGCCTGGCGAAGCTTCTCCAGACTGGTCAGTCCTGCCCAGTCCATCACCTTCTTCGTCTCAGCCTCGCTCTGCTGCAGCGTGGGGTTGTAGGTGAAGAACTTGTTCATCGGCGTAGCTGCCTTAGCCTCCTCGCCATCCTTGGCAGGGATGTCCAGTCCGCCGCCGCTCATGATGACAGCCTTGTGGAACAGCCCGCGGGCCAACGGACTCTCGCAGAGGGCACGCACGCTGCCAGCACCGGCACTCTGTCCGAAGATGGTCACGTTGTCTGGGTCGCCGCCAAACTGCGCGATGTTCTGCTTCACCCACTTCAACGACTGAATCTGATCCAGGATGCCGTAGTTGCCAGAGACGTGGTTAGGACTCTCGGCCGACAGCTCAGGATAGGTCATGAAGCCGAAGATGCCCAGGCGGTAGTTGATGGTCACCAGGACAACGTCCTTCAGCGCCCACGCCTTGCCGTCGAACTCAGGCTCCGAGCCCCAGCCCTCGCGGTAGCCGCCGCCATGTATCCACAGGGCCACGGGCAGTTTCTTGTCCACCTTGCCGGGAACCTTCGTCCACACGTTCAGGTACAGGCAGTCCTCGCTGTAGGGCGCCTCGTCGCCGTAGCCCCACTCCGAGGTGTAGAAGCCAGGATAGTGGACGGACTGGAAGCCGGGGTGTCCGAACTTGTCGCAAGTACGCACCCCATCCCAGTCCACCACGGGCTGCGGTTCCTTCCAGCGCAGGTCGCCGATGGGTGCGGCAGCATAGGGAATGCCGCGATACTCGTAGTAGGTGGTCTCCTGGCCGTCAACGGTGCAATCGACCCTCATGCCCACAATCTGTCCGCCTTCGACGGTCAGCACGGGGTTCTCTTTCTCGGCCTCGCTACAGCCCAACACGGCTATCAGCGGCATCAGGAAACATATTCGCTTCATTGGTAAGATCATTCGCTTCATAGATAAGAGCAATCTCTTCATAGGTTAAAGTTTTGGAATTTGGTTATTTTTGCCGACAAAGGTAGCCATTATTTCCCTAATGTCATATCTCCCTTGTTTCAAAACTTTTGTCATAGGAACGGCTCGTCTCTTTTTCTTTCTTATTTGTAATCAGAGACTTCTGTCCAACAAAAAACAGGAGACTAATGAGCCTCCTGTAAACTATAGTTCCTGTTGTTATGAGTCTTACCTGATGCGATCGGCGGCACGGACGAGCTTCTCGTCGGCCAGGATGCGGTTGCGCGCCAGGAAAATCAGAATGGCGTTGACCATCGGCAGCGCGTCAATGGTGGTCACATTGCCCTGATAGACGGCCAAGAGGATGTACCACACGAAGACGAGCGCTATGCCAAGCAGACAGAGTTGTGCCTGACGGGGACGCTGCCTATATATAAATATGGTGTAGACGGAGAGTACGGCCGAGAGTCCCTGGATGACGTCTATCCACTGCCAGCGTACCACGAGGCACACTACGGCAAGGATGGCCGCCAAGAGCAGGAAGACCGTCTGTATACGCTGAATCATCTTAGATAATTATCAATTATCCATTATCAATTGTCCATTCAGCTTACGCCTCAGCCATCTGCTGCTCCTTCTCCTTCAGCGGGTCGCGCCAATAGACTTTGTCCTCGACAAACTCCTGGGTAGCCAGCAGCGAGGGCTTCGGCAGCTTCTCGTAGTAGCGCGAGATCTCAATCTGCTCGCGGTTCTCAAACACCTCCTCGAGGGAGTCGTTATAGCTGGCAAACTCAGCCAGCTTCTTGGAGAGGTCTTCCTTGATCTGAACGGAGATCTGATTGGCACGCTTGGCGATGATGGCGACGCTCTCGTAGATGTTGTCAGTATCCTTGCAGAGGTCCATAATGTTGCGTGTCACTGTGTTGACGGGTGCTTTTGATTTCTTGTAATCCATCTCTGATATTTACGTTTTAACGATTGACGATTTATTTTCGATTTAACGATTCTCGATTGACGATTTATCTATTTTCTATTGACGATTGACGACGACTTAATCCTTGGTGACTTTCTTGCACTTGGCAATGTATTTCTCAGCTAGGGCCTTGTCTTTGGAGTCAGGGTACTCGTTGATGAAGCCGTAGCACTCGTCCTCGGCCTCACGGTAGCGCTCCAGACGCTTCTGCTCGGCACTATTCTCAGCGAGTTCGAACTTGCTCTTCATGACCAGCAGGGCGAAAGACTCGCGAAGCGGACTGTAGGGATACTGCTTCAACGCATTCTGGGCGGTGATGATGCAAGCTTCGTAGTTGCTCTCGTCGTTGGAGTTGATGTTGCCAAAGTATCCACCAAGGTTGTAGTACAGCTGTGCAGAGAGCAGCTCCTTCTGGATCAGCTTGTCCTGAAGCTCGTACAGACGATCCTGTGCCTCAGCACGGCGACGGGAGTCGGGATACATCTCGATGAACTGCTGATAGGCGTTCATGGCACCAATGGTAGGCGTCTGGTCCAGACGCGGCTCAGGGGCACTCTCGTAGAGCGACTGGCCGACGTAGAAGCTGGCCAGCTCGGCATAGTAGCCACGGGGATAGGTCTGGTAGTAGCGCTTGAACGTCTCGGAGGCACTCTCAAAGTCCATGCTCATATACTGCGACATCGCCAGCATATAAAGGCTCTCCTGAGCATCGTCGGAGCCCTTCTTCATGGTGACCAGGTCAAGGAGCAACGTGGCAGCCGTGGCGTACTTCCCCTGAGCGAAGCATTGCTTGGCATACTCGTAGCGATAGTCGCTGTCCTGCGACTTATATACCTGGTTGAACTCGCCTGCACAACTGCTGAAAAGCAGCAGGGCAAGGCCCAAAGAATAGAGACTTTTCTTCATCAGCGTGCAAAATTACTCATTTTCTGCCGAACGACAAAGGCTTTTTGCGAAATTTAAGCAATATTGATAGATAATCTTGGAAAAACGACGGATTTTTTCGTAACTTTGCACCCTGTTTATGGCAAAATTCAAACTTACCTCGAAATATCAGCCTACGGGAGACCAGCCCGAGGCGATCCGCGAACTGACGGACGGACTGCGGCGTGGAGACAGATCACAGGTACTGCTGGGCGTCACGGGCTCGGGAAAGACCTTCACTGTGGCCAACGTCATCGCTAACGTCAACCGCCCCACCCTCATCCTCAGCCACAACAAGACACTCGCCGCACAGCTCTACGACGAGATGCGCGGCTTCTTCCCTGACAATGCCGTGGAGTACTACGTCAGCTACTACGACTACTACCAGCCAGAGGCGTACTTGCCGTCGAGCGACACCTATATTGAAAAGGATCTCGCCATCAACGAGGAGATTGACCGTCTGAGGCTCTCGGCAGTATCGTCGCTGCTGTCAGGACGTAGGGACGTTGTCGTCGTCTCGTCGGTGAGCTGTATCTACGGCATGGGCAGCCCCGTGGCACTGGCTGAGAACGTCATCGTGCTCAGACGCGGCCAGAAGTTGGACCGTAATATGCTGCTCAGACGACTCGTGGCTGCCCTCTACGTGAGGAACGACATCGATCTGCAGCGTGGCAACTTCCGCGTCAAGGGCGACACCGTGGACATCTTCATGGCCTACAGCGAGGTGGTGCTTCGCGTGACGTTCTGGGACGACGAGATAGACGCCCTCGAGGAGGTCGACGCCGTCACCTTCCAGCGGCTGGCATCGTTCGAGGACTACAAGCTTTATCCCGCCAACCTCTTCATGACCTCGCAGGAGCAGACAAATATCGCCATCCGCCAGATTCAGGACGACCTCACGAAGCAGGTGGACTTCTTCCTGGAACAGGGCGACGGCGTGAAGGCCGAACGCATCAAGGAGCGCGTGGAGTACGACATGGAGATGATCAAGGAGCTGGGCCATTGCTCGGGCATAGAGAACTATTCGCGCTACTTCGACGGCCGACAGGCTGGCGAACGGCCTTATTGCCTGCTGGACTTTTTCCCAGAGGACTATCTGCTGGTCATCGACGAGAGCCATGTCTCCGTGCCACAAATCAACGCGATGTACGGCGGCGACCGTGCCCGCAAGACGAACCTCGTGGAATATGGCTTCCGCCTGCCCGCCGCCTTCGACAACCGTCCCCTGAAATTCGAGGAGTTCCAGGAGATGGTGAATCAGGTCATCTATGTATCGGCCACCCCCGCCGACTTCGAGCTACAGGAGTCGGAAGGCATCGTCGTCGAGCAGATTATCCGTCCCACGGGACTACTCGACCCGGAGATAGAGGTAAGGCCGAGCGAAAACCAGATTGACGACCTCATGGAAGAGATACAACAGCGCATCAGCCGACAGGAGCGTGTGCTGGTAACAACCTTGACAAAACGTATGGCCGAGGAACTGTCGGAATTTCTGCTGAACCACGGCGTGCAGACTGCCTATATACACAGCGACGTCGCTACCCTGGACCGCGTAAAGATTCTTGACGACCTGAGGAACGGCAACTACGATGTGTTGGTGGGCGTGAACCTGCTGCGCGAGGGACTGGACCTGCCGGAAGTGTCGCTCGTAGCCATCCTCGATGCCGACAAGGAGGGATTCCTGCGTAGCCGACGCAGTCTGATACAGACCGCAGGACGTGCCGCCCGTAACGTCAACGGAAAGGTCATCATGTATGCTGACACCATCACGGCCTCGATGCAGCTGACCATCGACGAGACGGAACGTCGTCGCACCAAGCAGATGCACTACAACGAAGCCCACGGTATTACTCCAACGCAGATTGTCAAGTCCATCAGACACAGCAATTTAAGCATCGAGGAGACAGCGTCGTCCGCAGACAAGGGAACGACGGGAAAGACCTTCTACATTGGACCTGCGGAGGGTACTTACGCTGCCGATCCTATCATTGAACGCATGACGCGTCAGCAGCTGGAGAAGAGCATTGCCGACACCACGAAACTGATGAAGGAGGCGGCTAAGAATCTCGACTTCCTACAGGCTGCACAGTATCGCGACGAGATTATCCGTATGCAGAAGGAAATTGAGTTGAAGAACTGATAATACAAATTGAGTTGAAGAGCTAAAAGGGCAAGCTTGCAGAAGGCTTGAAAGATAAAAAAAGTTAAGCCATACCCATTATATCAAAGAATCGTCGTATCTTTGCAAGTTGAAACCTATTTGTCTGAAAAGAAACAAAAACAACAACGATATGAAAAAACTGATTTTAGCAGTACTACTCTGCACACCGCTCATGGCGATGGCACAGAACACGTGGGAAGCCCCGCAGGTGAACTCGAAGAAGGTTGTAGGCCAGAAATACCTCGTCGGAGCCGTGCCCGAAGAGAACGGAAAGGTCGTCTTCAAGACAACCATCGAGGCCCCCGGCAAGAGCGCTGACCAGATCTTCCACATCGTGGGCGACTATTTTAAGCAGATGACCAAGGAGCCCAACCAGACGGAGCAGAGCCGCATCACCGTTGCTGACACCCTGCAGCATCAGGTCATCGGCACCTATCAGGAGTGGCTCGTCTTCAAGTCGACAGCCCTGGTGCTCGACCGCACGCGTTTCTACTACACCCTCGCCGCCAACTGTTTCGACGGCAAGGCTGAGGTCACGCTGACGAACATCTTCTATCTCTATGAGGAGGATCGCGCACCCCAGCAGTACAAGGCTGAGGAGTGGATTACCGACAAGTGGGGCCTGAACAAGAAGCAGGACAAGCTGTCGCGTGTCAGCGGCAAGTTCCGCCAAAAGACCATCGACCGTAAGGACTATCTGTTCAACAAACTGGAGTCGCTGCTGAAATGAGGAGAATGGAGCGCATCGGAGAGGAACGCGGACGCTTCTACGGCGTGCGTCAGGTGCTCAACACGCTATTCATCGTTGGAGCCATTGTCGGTATGCTGCTCTATTTCAAGGCCGACAAGGACACTGGCGTCTACGTGCTGATAGCATCGTGTATCCTGAAGTTTGCGGAGGTCACCCTAAGACTGATGAGAATCTGAGATGAGACAGATGTTCAGACTCTTCTACACCATTGCCCTCATCGCCATAGCGACGGCAGCCCCTGCTCAGACCTATAACCAGATTGACGAGCAGGGCAACGTCACTCAGCGTAGTGAGCGTGAGCGCGTCGCTAACTTCAATCCCCATAACAACGACACGACGACGTACAATGAGACGCCTGTAGGCTTGCACGTCTGGACTGTCGATCGCCGCTTTGGCGACATCCGTCCGGCTGAGATTGACACCATGCCCCACATGTTCATGCGGACAACGTTCAACGAGGGACTACACGGCGAGTACAACACCACGGGCAACAACTTCACGGCACGCCAGAACCGTATCTTCGCCGACAGGCCGCTGACGTCGCAGTTCCTGTTCACACAGCCCTACAGCTTCGTCAGTGTGGAGCCCGATCAGTTCCACTTCGTCAACACGCTGTCGCCGATGACGAACATGAGTTATTACAGTTGTGGCGACAAGACGAACGGCGAGGACCGCCTGAACGCGAAGTTTGCCGTCAACGCCAACAAACAGCTGGGCGGAGGTTTCACCGTGGACTACGACTATGCACGCGGCTATTTCAGCAACCAGAACACCTCGCACTTCGGAGCAACGTTCTTCACATCCTATCTGGGCGACAAATACCAGATGCACCTGCTGGCGTCGACGCTGCAACAGAAGACGTCAGAGAACGGCGGACTGGAGAACGACGACTACATCACACATTCAGAGGCTTACAGCGAGAGCTACTCCGAGAGTGAGATACCGACCATCCTGTCGCAGAACTGGAACCGTAATAACAACCAGCACGTCTTCCTCACACACCGCTACAACGTGGGATTCTACCGTGAGCTGGAGCGCGACACGACGGACGTGAACGACACCATCGTCAGACGGGAGTTCGTACCAGTAACCAGCTTCCTCCACACCCTGGAGCTGAACAACTACAAGCGCACATACATCGCCTACGAGAATCCCAGGAGGTACTACGCCAACACCTACCTGCCCTCTGACACCGCACGCGACGAGACACGCCACCTCCAAATCAAGAACTACCTGGGCGTAGCCCTGCTCGAGGGTTTCAACAAGTATGCAAAGGCCGGTCTGAAGGTCTTCGCAGCCCACGAACTGCGCAAATACACGCTACCCGACCTCACCACAGACAGCGCCACCTACGAGCGGAAGTGGACGGAGCATAACATCAGCGTCGGCGGAAAAATCTCGAAGACAGAGGGACACACCCTACACTACAACGCCACGGCCGAACTGTGGCTCGCTGGCGAGGATGCCGGACAGCTGAAAGCCGACTTCGACACCGACCTCAACTTCCCGTTCCTCGGCGACACCATCCGTCTGGCGGCTTCAGCCTACTTCTACCGTCTGAATCCCGTCTTCTACCAGCGCCACTACCACAGTCGGAACTTCTGGTGGGACAACGACCTTAGCAAGGAGACACGCACACGCATCGAAGGACGCTTCACCTACGGGAAGACGAACACCCGTCTGCGCGTGGCCGTGGAGGAGATACAGAACTACACCTATTTTGGCGTGAGCAACGATCGTACAGACAACGCCATCTGGGACCTCACGGCAGGCGTCTTCCAGCATAGCGGCAACATCAACGTGCTGACAGCCCAGCTCTCGCAGGACTTGAAGCTCGGCCCCTTGCATTGGGACAATGTCATCACCTACCAGAACTCCAGCGACGAGTCGGTATTGCCACTTCCTGCGCTCAACCTCTTCACGAACCTCTACCTCCATTTCAAGATTGCCGGCGTGCTGACCGTCGACCTCGGAGCCGACGCCACCTTCTTCACAAAGTACTACGCACCCGAATTCTGCCCGCAGCTGAACCAGTATGCTGTACAGCAGAACGTCGACACGCGCAAGAAGCTGGGCGACTACCCCTTCGTCAATGTCTATGCCAATATGCACCTGAAGCGTGCCCGTTTCTTCATCATGATGAGCAACGTCGCCTATGGTAGCGGCAACAGACTGTCGTTCCTGACCCCCCACTACCCCACGAACAGCTCCATCCTTAGGATGGGCATCTCCTGGAACTTTATTAATTAAAGGTACAAGAGGGTTACTGACTAAAAGTACAATTAAAGAGGAATATAGATGGAAGTAAAGACTAATTCGCTCAAGGCGTGGCTCCTGGCCGCACGTCCCAAGACCCTCACGGGCGCTGCCGTTCCCGTGATGATTGGCGGAGCGTGGAGCTGGGTTGACGCGCAGATGTACGAGGATACGCCCTTCAACTGGATACCGCTGGTGCTGTGCTTCCTCTTTGCATTCATCATGCAGATCAACGCCAACTTCATCAACGATTTCTTCGACTTCGTCAATGGTGCCGACGACAGTGAGACACGACTGGGGCCGCGGCGTGCCTGCGCACAGGGATGGATCACCCTCGACGCCATGAAACGAGGCATCTCCGCCTGCACCTGCCTGGCCATCGTCGTCGGACTACCGCTCATCTGGTATGGCGGACTGGAGATGGTGCTCGTCGGACTGTTCTGCGTCGTCTTCTGTTTCCTCTACACCACTCACCTCTCCTATCTGGGCATGGGCGACGTGCTGGTGCTATTGTTCTTCGGCATCGTACCCGTCTGCATCACGTACTACATTCAGCTCCACACCTGCACGTGGACGGTCTTCCTCATGTCCATCGCCTGTGGCTTCGTCATCGATGCCCTGCTGATTGTCAACAACTACCGCGACCGCGACAACGACCGGCAGGTGGGCAAGCGGACGCTCGTCGTCAGGATTGGCGAGGAGAACAGCCGCAACGCCTACCTCTGCGTGGGCGTCACAGCCTGTATCCTTAACGGCGCAGCATGGATTGCCGGCCACCCTCTGGCGTTCTTTCTGCCCCTGCTCTATCTGGTGCTTCATGTGATGACCTATCTCGACATCAAGCGTATCAACCGCGGCAAGGCCCTGAACCGCTGCCTCGGACACACGGCACGCAACATCCTCGTCTACGGACTGACCTGCTCCCTCGGGCTCCTGCTGCTCTGATATCCTCACTTCTCACTTCCCATTTCTCATTCCTCATTTCTCATTTGCGACGCACATGACCACTCCTAGCCTCGACCTCGTCGAATTCATTGAGACACAGGTTCTTCCAAAGTACGCCGACTTCGACCGTGCCCACAACCTCGAGCACGTCACACGTGTCATCCGCAACGCCCTCGAGCTGGTACGCACCACAGGCGCAGACATCAACATGGTCTACACCATCGCCGCCTATCACGACCTGGGCATGAGTGGGCCACGCGCCATCCACCACATCACGGGCGGCAAGATCCTGACCAAGGACGCCCGTCTGAAGCGTTGGTTCTCTACGGAACAAATCAAGATCATGAGCGAGGCCGTCGAGGACCACCGTGCCTCTGCCAGCCACGCTCCCCGCTCGCTCTACGGAAAAATCATCGCCGAGGCCGACCGCGACATCGACGTCGAGACGGTGTTCCGCCGTGCCATAGAATATGGTCTCAGCAACTATCCCGAGCTGGACGACGAAGGCCAGTGGCAGCGTTTCCGCCAGCACATGGCCGAGAAGTACTCCGCCGACGGATACATCCGGCTATGGATTCCTGGCTCACCTAACGAGAAACGCCTGAACGAGCTGCGCAACATTATTGCACAGCCGCTGCTCCTGCGCCAGCATTTCGACCGTCTTTATGCCGTCGCCCGTCAGGCGTAATCGATTGAGAAAAAATAAATAGCGAATTCCTTCGTCATATCAGATTTTTCTATTACCTTTGCACCGCCGTTGGAGGAGTCCCCCATTGTGAAGGGGTACCGGCGGTAAGAAAAATCGCATAGAAATATGAAAGTAATGAAATTCGGCGGAACGTCCGTAGGTTCCGTGAAAAGCATTTTGAGCTTAAAAGAGATTGTGGAGGCAGAAGCCGGACGGGGGCCTGTCGTAGTAGTAGTTAGCGCCCTGAACGGCATCACCGACAAACTGATTGCAACGTCAGAGTTGGCAAAGAATGGCGACAGCCACTATCGCGAGGAGTTTGAAGCGATGGTGACGCGCCACCACCAGATGATCGACGCCATCATCCAGGACGACAAGAAGCGCATCGACTTATTCAACAACGTAGACCAGCTCTTCGACCAGTTGCGGAGCATCTACTATGGTGTGTTCCTCATTCACGACCTGAGCGAGAAGACGCAGGACACCATCATCTCGTATGGCGAGCGCCTGTCGTCACACATTGTGGCCGCTATGATCAAGAACGGTATGCGCATGAACAGCCGCGACTTCATCCGCACGGAGAACAAGGAGGGCAAGCATGTGCTCGATACCGAGCTGACCAACAAACTGGTGAAGGAAGCCTTTGCTTCGTTCCAGTCTAACAATACCAACGCCAGCAAGACCGTTGCCGTGGTGCCTGGTTTCATTGCCCGCGACCGCGACAGCCACGAGACGACGAACCTCGGACGTGGCGGCAGCGACTATACCGCAGCCATCATCGCCGCAGCCCTCGACGCAGAGATTCTTGAGATCTGGACCGACGTCGACGGCTTTATGACCGCCGACCCGAAGGTCATCAAGACGGCCTACACCATCAACGAGCTCTCCTACGTGGAGGCCATGGAGCTGTGCAACTTCGGCGCCAAGGTCATCTATCCCCCGACCATCTATCCCGTCTGTGTCAAGAATATCCCCATCAAGGTGAAGAACACCTTCAACCCCGAACATCCGGGCACGCTCATCAAGGACAAGATTGACGACGACATGAAGCCCATCAAGGGTATCTCCAGCATCAAGGGCACCTCGCTGATCACCGTCACGGGTCTCTCGATGGTGGGTGTCATCGGCGTGAACCGTCGTATCTTCACCTCCTTGGCCAACAAGGGCATCTCCGTGTTCATGGTGTCGCAGGCCTCTTCCGAGAACTCCACCTCTATCGGTGTGCGCGACGAGGATGCCGCTGCTGCTGCAGAGGTTCTGAACGAAGAGTTCGCCAAGGAGATTGAGACGGGCGCCATGTTCCCCATGCAGGTGGAGAGCGGTCTGGCTACCATCGCCATCGTCGGCGAGAACATGAAGCAGACCCCGGGCATCGCCGGTAAGCTGTTCGGAACGCTCGGACGCTCGGGTATCTCGGTCATCGCCTGTGCCCAGGGTGCCTCTGAGACGAACATCTCGTTCGTCGTCGACGGCAAGTTCCTGCGCAAGTCGCTGAACGTGCTCCACGACTCGTTCTTCCTGTCAGAATACAAGGTGCTGAACCTCTTCATCTGCGGCATCGGTACCGTGGGCGGTATGCTCCTCGAGCAGATCCGTACCCAGCAGCAGTTCCTTATGCAGTCGCGCCGCCTGAAGCTGAACGTGGTCGGTATCTCCGATGTCGACAACTTCGTCCTCGACCGCGACGGCATCGACCTGGACAACTACGAGAAGATTCTGCGTGCCGGCTATCCCGCCAACACCGAGCATATGCGCGACGAGATTGTGAAGATGAACATCTTCAACTCCGTCTTCGTCGACTGTACCGCCAGCCGCCAGATTGCCACGCTCTACCAGACATTCCTGGAGCATAACATCAGCGTCGTCGCTGCCAACAAGATTGCCGCCTCGAGCGACTACGACAGCTACCTGAAGCTGCGCCAGACGGCCCGCGACCGCGGTGTCTGGTTCCGCTACGAGACGAACGTCGGCGCCGGCCTGCCCATCATCGGCACCATCAACGACCTCTGCAACTCGGGTGACAAGATCCTGAAGATCGAGGCTATCCTCTCGGGTACGCTGAACTTCATCTTCAACGAGATTGCTGCCGACGTGCCGTTCTCCGAGACGGTGAAGCGCGCCAAGGAGCAGCGTTACTCCGAGCCCGACCCGCGCATCGACCTCAGCGGTACCGACGTCATCCGCAAGCTGGTCATCCTCACCCGTGAGGCTGGCTACAAGGTCGAGCAGGATGATGTCGAGAAGCACCTCTTCGTGCCCGACAGCTACTTCGAGGGCAGCATTGAGGACTTCTGGAAGCGTCTGCCTGAGCTCGATGCCGACTTCGAGAAGCGTCGCAAGGTGCTCGAGAGCGAAAAGAAGCGCTGGCGCTTCGTGGCCACGATGGAAGCCGACGAGAACGACCCGTCAAACTTCAAGACCAGCGTCGCTCTGAAGGAGGTGCCTTATGGCCATCCGTTCTACGGTCTAGAGGGTTCCAACAACATCGTGCTGCTGACCACCGAGCGCTACAAGGAGTACCCCATGCTCATCCAGGGCTACGGTGCCGGTGCCGCCGTCACGGCCGCCGGTGTCTTCGCGAACATCATGTCTATTGCTAACATCTAAAATAGTGTGCTGGACGGTTCTGCCGTCCAGCCATTTTTTCTTATGAAACATATCATTATTCTGGGCGATGGCATGGCAGATCTTCCCGTCGAGCGTCTCGGCGGGAAGACCTTGCTGCAATATGCCCATAAGCCCATGATGGACCAGCTGGCACGTGAAGGCCGCTGCGGACGCCTGGTGACCGTGCCCGAGGGGTTCCCTCCTGGCTCGGAGGTGGCCAATACGGCGATTCTGGGCTATGATTTGAATAAGGTGTACGAAGGTCGCGGCCCGTTGGAGGCTGCGAGCATTGGCTACGAGATGGCCGACGACGACTTCGCCATCCGCTGTAATATCATCACACTCGAGGACGGCAAGATCATCACGCATAACGGTGGCAATCTAGAGACAGAGGACGCCCGTGTGCTGATTGACTACCTGAACGAGACCCTCGCCCGTCCCATCAACGAACGGGAGGGCTGCGAGCGTGTGAAGTTCATCACGGGCATTCAGTACCGCCATCTTCTGGTCATCAAAGGTGGCAACAAGCACATTGTCTGCGCCCCGCCACACGACCATCCCAACGAGCCGTGGCGCCCGCTTATGGTAAAGCCTGAGGAAGGTTTGGTAGGCAGTGACTTTGTCGCTGCAAAACAAACCGCCGACCTCATCAACGAGCTCATCCTCAAGTCTCAGGAACTGCTGCCCAAGCACCCCTACAACCTCGCGAAGGCTGCCAAGGGCGAACGCCAGGCCAACAGCATCTGGCCCTGGAGCGGCGGCTACCGTCCGACGATGGAGACGCTCATGGAGCAGTACCCGCAGGTGAAGAGTGGTGCCGTCATCTCGGCCGTCGACCTCATTCAGGGCATCGGCAAGTATGCCGGTCTGCGCATCATCAAGGTGCCTGGTGCCACCGGACTCGCCGACACGAACTACGAGGGGAAGGCCGAGGCCGCCATCGAGGCGCTCAAGAGTGACGACTTCGTCTTCGTCCACGTGGAGGCCAGCGACGAGGCCGGCCACGACGGTGACCTGGAACTGAAGCTGAAGACCATCGGCTATCTGGACCAGCGACTCATCGCTCCTATATATAAAGAGGTGTCGACGTGGCAGGAGCCCGTCTGCATCGCCGTACTCCCCGACCACCTGACGCCCGTCGAGATGCGCATCCACGTGGGACAGCCCGTGCCGTTCCTCATTTGGCATCGCGGCATCGAGCCCGACGGCGTGCAGCAGTACGACGAGGTGTCGTGCGTCAGCGGCGCCTACGGTCTGCTGAAGCTCAATGAGTTCATGCAAACGTTTATGAACGTTGCAATGTAAAAATGAAATAATTATCGAAGATATGCAATACTACAGCACCAACGGGAAAGCTCCCATAGCCACCCTCGAGAAGGCCGTCGTCAAGGGCCTGGCCGAAGACCGCGGCCTCTATATGCCGATGCTCATCAAGCGTCTGCCGCAGGAGTTCTTCGACAATATCCAGAATATGTCGTTCCGCGACATCGCCTACAACGTCGCCAGCGCCTTCTTCGGCGAGGACGTCGACCTCGATGCGCTGAAGGACCTCGTCTACGACACCCTGCCCTTCGACTGCCCTGTGGTCGAGGTCACGGACAACATCTACTCCCTGGAGCTCTTCCACGGCCCTACCCTCGCCTTCAAGGACGTCGGCGCCCGTTTCATGGCCCGTCTGCTCCAGTACTTCCTGCGCCAGCGTTCAGTAGGCTGCGACTCAGTCGCAGCAAACGGAACGGTCAACGTCCTCGTGGCCACCAGCGGCGACACGGGCTCGGCTGTTGCCAACGGCTTCCTCGGCGTCGACGGCATCCACGTCTACGTCCTCTATCCGAAGGGTAAGGTGAGCCCCATCCAGGAGTGCCAGTTCACGACCCTCGGCAAGAACATCACGGCCATCGAGGTCGACGGTGTCTTCGACGACTGCCAGCGCCTGGTGAAGTCGGCCTTCATGGACGAGGAGCTGAACGGTCACATGAAGCTCACATCGGCCAACTCCATCAACGTGGCCCGCTTCCTGCCCCAGGCGTTCTACTACTTCAATGCCTACGCCCGGATGAAGGAAAATGTAAAAACTGAAAAATGTAAAAATGTAAGAATTGAAGACCTCGTGATGTGCGTGCCCAGCGGCAACTTCGGCAACATCTGCTCGGCACTCTTCGGCCACCAGATGGGCCTGCCCGTGAAGCGCTTCATCGCTGCCAACAACGCCAACGACATCTTCTACAAATACCTGCAGACGGGCAAGTACGAGCCGAAGGCCTCGGTACAGACGCTGGCCAACGCCATGGACGTCGGCGACCCCTCGAACTTCGCTCGTATCATCAACCTCTACAGCCGCAACGGCGCCCTGACGCCTGAGGAGACCCACCAGGCCATCACCAGCCTCATCAGCGGCGCCACCTACAGCGACGAGCAGATTCGCGAGACCATGCGCCAATGCTACCAGGAGACGGGCTACATCCTCGACCCCCACGGTGCCTGCGGCTATCAGGCCCTCGTCGACGGTCTGCAGCCCGGCGAGGTGGGTGTGTTCTGCGAGACGGCCCATCCTGCCAAGTTCAAGGAGAAGGTCGACGACATCCTCGGCATCGACGTCGCCATCCCCGAGCGTCTGCAAGCCTTCATGCGCGGCGAGAAGCAGAGTGTGCCGATGACGAAGGACTTTGAGGACTTCAAGCGCTACCTGCTGCAACAGTAGAACGAGAATAGTATTCAATTCCAATTTATTACAAGGTAATTACGACTTAAAACCCAATAGAAACAGATGGAAAAGAAACTGAAGAAAGTGCTGGTGCTCGGCTCCGGCGCTCTGAAAATCGGACAGGCCGGCGAGTTCGACTACTCTGGCTCGCAGGCACTTAAGGCACTACGCGAGGAAGGTATCTCGTCGGTGCTGGTGAACCCCAACATCGCTACCATCCAGACGTCGGAAGGTATCGCCGACAAGGTCTACTTCCAGCCCGTGACACCCTACTTCGTCACGGAGATCATCAAGAAGGAGCGTCCTGACGGCATCCTCCTGGCCTTCGGCGGACAGACGGCGCTGAACTGCGGCACGGAGCTCTACCTCAACGGCACGCTGAAGGAGTACGGCGTCGAGGTGCTCGGCACGAGCGTCGAGGCCATCATGAACACCGAGGACCGCGACCTCTTCGTGAAGAAGCTGGCCGAGGTCGACCTGAAAGTGCCCGTCTCGCACGCTGTGGAGAATATGGACGACGCCCTGAAGGCTGCCCGCGAGATTGGCTTCCCCATCATGATCCGTTCGGCCTACGCCCTCGGCGGTCTCGGCTCGGGTATCTGCCCCGACGAGAAGGCCTTCTGCGAGCTGGCTGAGTCGGCCTTCACCTTCGCTCCCCAGATTCTTGTCGAGGAGTCGCTGAAGGGTTGGAAGGAGATTGAGTTCGAGACCATCCGCGACAAGAACGACCGCTGCTTCACCGTCGCCTCGATGGAGAACTTCGACCCCCTGGGCATCCACACCGGCGAGTCCATCGTCGTCGCTCCTACCTGCTCGCTCACCGAGGAACAGGTGAAGATGCTCCAGGACATCACCATCCGTTGCGTGAAGCACCTCGGCATCGTCGGCGAGTGCAACATCCAGTTTGCCTTCAACGCCGAGACCAACGACTACCGCATCATCGAGATAAACGCTCGCTTGAGCCGTTCGAGCGCATTGGCCTCAAAGGCAACGGGTTATCCCCTCGCCTTCGTCGCCGCAAAGATTGCCTTGGGCTACACCCTCGACCAGATTGGCGAGATGGGTACCACCTCGTCGGCCTACGTCGCTCCGTCGCTCGACTACATGATCTGTAAGATTCCTCGCTGGGACCTCACGAAGTTCGCCGGCGTCAGCCGTCTCATCGGCTCCAGCATGAAGTCCGTCGGCGAGATCATGTCCATCGGCCGCTCCTTCGAGGAGATGATCCAGAAGGGTCTGCGCATGATCGGACAGGGCATGCACGGCTTCGTGGGCAACGACCACACCAAGTTCGACAATCTCGACGACGCCCTTCAGAATCCCACCGACCTCCGCATCTTTGCCATTGCCCAGGCGCTGGAGGAGGGGTACACCGTCGAGCGCATCGAAGAGCTGACGAAGATTGACGTCTGGTTCCTGGAGCGTCTGAAGCACATCGTTGACCTGAAGCACGAGCTGCAGAAGTACAACCGTCTGGAGGACCTCTCCGACGAGCTGCTCCTCGAGGTGAAGCGCTGCGGCTTCTCCGACTTCCAGATAGCCCGCTTCGTCCTGAAGACCAGCTCCACGAATATGGAGAAGGAGAACCTCACCGTCCGCGCCTACCGCAAGCAGCGTGGCATCGTGCCCTCGGTGAAGCGTATCCCCACGGTGGCCAGCGAGCATCCCGAGCTCACCAACTACCTCTACTTCACCTACACGCACACACCCGCGTTCGGCGACCCCACGGGCGAGCAGTACAAGGAGAAGCACGACATCTCCTACTACAAGAACGAGAAGTCGGTCATCGTCCTCGGCTCCGGCGCCTACCGCATCGGCTCCAGCGTTGAGTTCGACTGGTGCTCGGTTAACGCCATCAACACCGCGCGCAAGCTGGGCTACAAGTCCATCATGATCAACTACAACCCCGAGACCGTCTCCACCGACTACGACATGTGCGACCGTCTCTACTTCGACGAGCTGTCGCTGGAGCGCGTCCTCGATGTCATCGAGCTCGAGCAGCCCCGCGGCGTCATCGTCAGCGTGGGTGGTCAGATTCCCAACAACCTCGCCATGAAACTCTACCGCCAGGGCGTTCCCGTCCTCGGCACCAGCCCCGTCAACATCGACCGTGCTGAGAACCGTGACAAGTTCTCGGCCATGCTCGACAAGCTCGGCATCGACCAGCCGTCGTGGCAGGCCCTCACCTCGTTCGACGACGTCAAGGAGTTCGTCGCCAAGGTGGGCTACCCCGTCCTCGTGCGTCCCAGCTACGTCCTCTCCGGCGCTGCCATGAACGTCTGCTACGACGAGGAGGAGCTGCACCGCTTCCTGAACATGGCCACCGAGGTCTCCAAGGAGTTCCCCGTCGTTGTGTCGAAGTTCATGACCGAGACCAAGGAGATTGAGTTCGACGCCGTGGCCGACAAGGGCGAGATCGTCGAGTACGCCATCTCCGAGCACGTCGAGTATGCTGGTGTCCACTCCGGCGACGCCACGATGGTGTTCCCCGCACAGCACATCTACTTCTCGACCATCCGTCAGATCAAGAAGATCGCGCGCAAGATAGCCGCTGAGCTGAACATCAGCGGTCCGTTCAACATCCAGTTCCTGGCCAAGAACCGCGAGGTGAAGGTCATCGAGTGCAACCTCCGTGCCTCGCGCTCATTCCCCTTCGTGTCGAAGATCCTGAAGCGCAACTTCATCGAGACCGCCACGAAGATCATGCTCGACGCACCCTACTCGAAGCCCGACAAGTCCGAGTTCGACATCGACCGCATCGGCGTCAAGGCCTCGCAGTTCTCCTTCGCACGCCTGCAGAACGCTGACCCCGTCCTCGGCGTCGACATGTCGTCAACCGGCGAGGTGGGCTGTCTCGGCGACTCCATGAACGAGGCCCTGCTCAACGCCCTCATCGCCACCGGCTACCGTCTGCCCAAGCAGTCGGTACTCATCTCCAGCGGCGGCGCCAAGGGCAAGGTGAGCCTCCTCGAGCCCGCCCAGCAGCTCGTCAAGAAGGGTTTCAAGGTCTACGCCACACCCGGCACCGCCAAGTTCTTCAACGAGAACGGCGTACCCGCCATCACCGTCAGCTGGCCCGACGAAGAGGGCGACAACAAGGTGATGGACATGATTGCCGACCACAAGTTCGACCTCATCGTCAACGTGCCGAAGAACCACACCAAGCGTGAGCTCACCAACGGCTACCGCATCCGTCGTGGTGCCATCGACCACAACATCCCCCTGATGACCAACGTCCGTCTGGCCAAGGCCTTCATCGAGGCCTTCACCGCCCTGAGTCAGGACGACATCCAGATCAAGAGCTGGCAGGAGTACAACGCATAAAGCCTGCGTGTAAGCATAGCAAAACCTCACAACGGGTCCCGCTGTGAGGTTTTTTCTTTATCACATTTCTCTTGGAAACGAATTCTTTATTTTTTCTTAGAAACGAATTATCCTAATTGATCCTAATTTTATCCACGAATTTTTATTAATTAAATCTTCATCATTGCAGAGTATAATATTAATTAGTATAATTCGTGGGCCAAATTAAATTAAATTAGAATAATTCGTTTCTTAAAATCACATTCGTTTCTCAGTCTTACTTCACAACGACCTTGAGCTTTGCTCGAGCTCGTTCCCGTTCGGAAGACCTCGAGCAAGCTCAGGTCTTCGCTTACTTAATCACAACCTTTTTGCCGTTCTTCACGTACACGCCCTTCTTGGCCTTGACAACCTTGCGACCGCTGAGGTCGTAATAATTATCAATTGTCT
>JAEEGG010005741.1_pt1 | contig 29286 bp, 9 predicted proteins | sample 9134161 | NCBI WGS metagenome assembly JAEEGG01 (sample SAMN16246543, study PRJNA631951) | gut metagenome | biome: gut microbiome; feature: rumen; material: CR-attached | host: Bos | place: Iran: Karaj | collected 2018-10 | reverse complement strand
CGTTAGTCACCGAATGCGCAGAACTCTTGAATCCGCATGGATTCTTTATGGTGAGTTCCAATTATAGCGAATTTAACTTGTCTGCATTTTCACGGGATGTCCTCTCCGCGGTAGTTTCAGTCCATCCAAATGTAAAAACAGCATGGAAAAAAACTCAGGACATTGACTTTGTCGGAAGTGGATCGACCAAAGATTCCTGCCTTGTTGCGACAATGGTTGAGGTTTGACTCTCGGCTATGGGGTATGGGCTCGGTCGCTTGCAGCTCCCTCTGGGGGATGGGCTATTGTAATAAGAAGTGCTCAAAGCCTTGCAGAGCATGGCGACCTCAAAGCGAAGCGTGTTCATAGCGAGTTTACGAGCGACCTCAAACCCCATACCGTCACTGGATCCTATCGGTCGCGATGCTCCCTCCAGGATGACGCTTGCTACTCACTAACCACTAACCACTGTCTACTGCCTACTGCCTACCGCCTACCGCTTACCGCTTACTCTTCTCCGCCGTCCATTTCAATCTTCAGCTCTTTCAGCTTGCGCCATAGCGTTGCGCGGCTGATGCCGAGTCGCTTGCAGACTTCGGTCTTGTTCCCCTTGCAGACGCTTAATGCATGCAGGATATGCCTACGCTCCATTTCTTCAAGCGAAAGAATTTCTTCTTCGACAGGTTCCGCATTGTTTGGCGCTGTGTTGTGCGTCAGGAATTTTGTCGGGTTATGCGTCAGCAGTCCTGCATTGTTTGTCGTTCCTGAAATTGGAACAAATTGAATAGGTTTCCCGATTGGGTTGTCGATGGACTTTTCCACTTCTTCGGCATCGTCGTTGTTGTCTCGTATGATTTCATCTGGAACGACGTTATCCGAGACAACATAACTGCTGCTGTCTTTGATGTGCGGAATGGCGACTGTCTTTTCGCGAGCTTCTTCTTGAACATGTTCGGGAAGGTCTTCAAGCTTGATTATCCCGCCTTCCGAAAGCACGATGGCATGCTCCATGATGTTTTCGAGTTCACGGATGTTGCCGGGGTAGGGGTACTTCGTCAGTGCGTAAAGAGCTGCGGGTTCAAGGTCTCGAATTTCCTTACCTTGCGCTTCTTTGTTCTTTAAAATAAAGTAACGGATTAAGTTCGGGATGACAGGCCTTCGCTCCCTAAGCGGAGGCAACTGCAAATGGAACGTGTTCAAGCGGTAGTAAAGGTCTTCGCGGAACCTGCCTTCGTGCATGGCTTGTTGCAAATTGCGGTTTGTTGCCGCGATAATGCGTATGTCGAGGTAGCGGGCTTCGGTTTCGCCAACGCGTCTGATTTCATGGCTTTGCAGAAAACGTAAAAGCTTGACTTGTGTTGCCAGAGAGAGTTCGCCGACTTCGTCTAAGAACAACGTACCGCCGTTCGCAGATTCGAACAAGCCTTTCTTGTCGGCGGTCGAACCTGTGTAAGAACCCTTCTTGCTGCCGAAGAGTTCGCTTTCCACAAGGTTCTCGGGAATTGCGCCGCAGTTGACCGGCACAAACGGTTCGCTTGCACGTTTGCTATAGCGGTGAACGACGTTCGCCAAAAATTCCTTGCCCGAACCGGACTCGCCGGTTATAAGCAAACTGCTGTTGGTCGGGGCTACTTTATAAACAGTCTTTAAAATCTTTCGCATCTCGGGAGTGTCGCCGAGAAGGCTATCCAACACTTGGGATTCCATGAGTTGCGTGTTGGACTTGTTTTGCTGTTGTGCCTGAATTTTACGAGCAGTGTTTTCGAGAAGCGATAACGTGATGGGCTTCTTCAAAAAGTTGCTTGCACCACGCGTTATAGCACTAGCTGCTCCCTGCCAGTTGCGGTCATCGCACAGTACAAAAATTTCAATACCGAGTTGACGTTCTTTGAGATAGCTGATCATGTCCATATTGTCGATCATCAAAAAAGGAACCTCGATAAACGCAAGGTCTATCGACGTCTTTTTTACAAGCGGCATTAAGGTTTTTTCGTCGGAGCAGACGTGGAGGTTCGTTCCGGCAATCGACCAACTGCGCTGTATCTCATCGACAAATTTCCGATCAAAATCAGCGATCAGGATATTCATCATTTATGCGATTACGAATGACTCTTGATGATCTCGTCAACTTTGGTACGCAGCTGCTGGAGATCCAGCGGCTTGCTAAATATAGCAGCAACATCGAAATGCTGGGCTGTTGCCAAATAGTCTTCGGCAGAGGTGCGTCCACCACCGCTAATCGCGATAATGCGATCGCTTAAGCCCATGCGTCTCAAGTCAAGGATTACTTCAAAGCCGTCACCCTCCGGCATGATGATATCCGTGATAATTACATCGTACGTGTTCTTCTGATAGAGCGACTTAGCTTTCTTGCCATTGCATGCGGTATCGACGGAATAACCTTTCAATTCAAGGGCGGACTTCAACATGAGGTTCAACTGAGCGTCATCGTCAATAATGAGTATTGTAGACATTAAGCCTCCATTTTCTCGTTTCTTATAGGCCAATATAGATAAAAAATAGTTCCTTCGCCCAAAGTTGTTTGTACAGTATAGCCCGCATTGCCTTCTTTTAGCAGTCTAAGGGCTGAAGAAAGCCCTAAACCAAGGCCTTCACCCGGTGCTTTTGTTGTAAAGAAGGGTGAAAATATGCGTTCGAGAGTCGCTGTGTCCATGCCTGTTCCGGTATCTTCAACGGTGATTTTTGCATAAACTCCAGCTTTTATTTGTGGAGCGTAAGGAGTGATGAGGGGTTCTTTGAGTTCTTCTTTTTCCAGTGAAATCGTAAGAGTTCCGCCATTTTCCTTCATGGCGAATATGGCGTTGTTTGCAAGATTGCTGATGATGCGGTCGAGGGCCGCCACGCTTCCGATGATGCGGATGTCCTTGTCCAAATTGTCCGCTTTGACTTTGACGTTGGGAGGGAGCGTAATCCAGAGCTTTTTGACCACGTCGTCGATAATCATGTAGGGGGCAAAGTTGGTAGCTGTTTCGTGTTCTGATGTCTTTCCGCGAATTGTGTTCAACAGTTCTTCGAGGGATTCCTTACCGCGTGTAGCGGCCTTCTTTGCCTCTTGAATGAACATGTATGCCTGATTGTCCTTGCCTATGACTTCAAGGGCGAGGTCGCAGAATCCTATTTGGGATCCGAGAATGTTGTTATAGTCGTGAGCGAAGCCTCCGCAAATTGTGCCTAGTTCTTCGAGCCTTGAGTGGATGTGCTTTTGCTCTTGTAGCATGTCTCGTTCTTTTTCGAGTTGCTTTTCCTTGGTGATGTCGATTTTGATGCCTATTATTTTATATGGTTTCTGGGGCGCCATGATCGGGATGAACATGTTATCAAATATCATGATATCCTTTGCTTCGCCTTTACGGATTGCCATATTGTAATCGTCTTGTTTCAAAATTTCAACGCTATCTTCGTCTTCACTGCTTGTCTTTTTTGCTCGTTCGTAAGAAATGAAACTTTGCAGTTCGCCTTCGTTTCTTGCAAGGAGTTCTTGCGGTAAAATTTTGTTGTCCGGTTCTGATGTTTGCAGTAAGTTTCCGCGTTCCTTGATGTCGTTCTGGTTCTGCGTCATGAATACGCCTTGCTCGTTCTTGGACCAGAAACGGAAGGGTAGCGTGCTGATGAGCGTGTCCAAAAAGAACTTGCTTTCATCGACTTTCTTTTTCCAAATGTTGAGTCGCTCTTGGTAGCGGATTTGGTCTAGCTGGTATTCTTTAAACTGCTCGTTCCTGTTTTTGATAATTTGTTGGTAATGTAGCGTTTTCGATATGTCGCTGAAAAATACTACGTTGTAGTTTGTTGTTAACGATTGGCGGATTTGAAATACGGAAGCATTGAAAATATGGTCTTCGTTGTCTATTTTAATTTTGATTTTATTGTAGGTCGCTTCTCGTTCGGGGTCTGTTATTTGCGGAAATATGGATGAAATTTTTTTGTTGTAAATGAATTCTTGTGTGGTGTGCAAAATGCTGAGTGCTGCCGCATTTGCAAAGGTTATATTGCCTTTGGCTGTATAATAAATTAGGCCATCAGTCATTTTTTCTCTGAGTTTATCTAAAAACCACGAGGTACTTTTGTTTTTGAATGAGACCGAAGTGAAGTATTGTCCCGAAAGAATGGCTAGAAATACAGAAATAAACTGGTTCCATTTGAGAAATTGATCGTATTCATTGAACCTTGTAGAAATTGGAATGACGAAGTCAAAGAATATAGCGATTAGGGAAAAAAATGCGAACGAAGTCAGCATGTAAATCCCGACTTGGCGGGGGAGAGTGGAATCGCTGGATTGTACAATGTTGCGGAGGATAATGTATCCTGCACCGATGATATTTGGAATGACAAAAATGCAATAAAGTAGCGAGTAAAAATAGAATATAGGTCTTTCGACAAATGGCGTATAGCCGAGAATGTTAATGCTTGAAATGTAAGAGGGATTCTTGATGAATAGGCCTGTCAAGACGATGACGGAGATAACCCCGAAAATATTCATGAGCTTCCATTTTTTTTTCCGCTTTATCTTGAGGCTTATTTCTGCCGTATGTTGTAAGGCGTTTCCGAGTTGAATCCAGGCGATGGCGGACACTCCAAAAATGAGCATTCTTGTCGTGTAGGCTTTCGATCCTGCTTCAAAGTCGTTGCCGCTGAAAAAAATATCGCCAATCAAGCTGCTCGCTTGCCAGAAAATGCAGATAATCACTAACTGGTGTATGGAACTGGGGAGCTGCTTGATTGACGTCTTTTGTCCAAGCATGATGGGAAAATAGCATACGATGATTAACGCAATGACCGATAGCGCGATGACGTAGGGTGAGTTTGTAAAAAGACTCTCTTGCATATTTTCCCAATTGCTTGACCGGCTTTATTTTGATCTCTTGATACCGAAGGTCTTTGTCTTTTCAAACGATGATTTTGTCGAGAAGTTCGCCGTAATCTTCGCGTCGTTCTTGACTTCGGCATTGTTCATGTTGGGCTCGAATTTTGCACTAATTTGCGCCTTGTATATGTACGCCCCTGTACCCACAGCTCGGTCTTGCTGAGTGCGTATGCCAGAGGGCGGCTTGCTTGCCCATTCGATGACGAAATCGATTTGATTGTTGGGGGACAGGTAAAGTTTCGGATTTACTTCGAATGACTTGTGGAAGCGGTTGACGAAACTGCCAAGGTTCGAATAAATAGGAATGTTGAACTTTACGAGGAGTTTTTCCCAAGCGCATTCGTCACCGAGCGAAGCTCCACGCGGTACGATGAGATTTACGTCGAAAAGCGCTCCGCCAATATCGCTGGAATCGATACCTGTCGTAGTCACCACGCCATCTTGAACAAGGTCGAACTTGCCGTTCGCCGGGTTCTTGACATAGAGACGCATCGTTTCCTTGACATTCACTTTAGATTGCTTTTCCGAATTTGCATCGACGATTGTTTCGCGGAGGGCAAATGAGTATTTGATTTTGGGAACTCCGTTTCCATTAACTAAAATCCAGGGAACCTCGTTTTCTGGGTAGTTTCCGTTGGCGTCCTTGAATACGCTGGTCATTGCTGAACCCATTCTTACAAAGTCGCCTTCCATGACGTTTCCTAGACGTTCGCCCATATAGATAAAGGTAAGTCCCGTGTTGCCCTTAGTGTAGCTCCAGTTGTTGAATTCGCTGCTGAACGCATTGGTGTGCTTATCGGCTCGCTTCTGCCTGTAATACAGCTGAGTTGAATCAACTGTGGTTATCGGTTCGCTTACGGTAATGCTTAAAATATCGGCTTGCTGTGCCTGGTTGATTACCGCCGACACAAATACAGGGCCGACTTTGTCTTCTGCAAGGACGGAATTCGTTTCAATGGCAGCTCCTGTTCCAAGGTACTGCGTGACCATACCGGCGTGGTTGAGCATCTTGCCGCCTGGCAGAATCCCTTCGTAGTTTCCGGCTGTGTTGCCGAACTGGAACGGCTTTTCGAGGTCAAGCGAGAGGTTTGCGCCGTTAAAGGCGAGCTTGCTCTTTTCGACCATAAGCGTTTCGGGTTTAGTCGTTCCGAAGATGATCTTCAATGTGTCCGGAATATGCTTTGCGTCAGGAGCGCGCTCGAAGGTGACATCGACGTGGTTGGCGTATCCGTTTTGTTTCTTGTCGGAGATGACTGCGTAAGTCATCGGAATCGGCAAAATCTTGAGAAGGATTTCGACCAGTTCTGGAGTGCAGACGCCCGCGACTCCATTGCCGTTCAAGTCGGTAATGATTCCGGCGGCGTCAAGCTGCCCCCACATGCCTGCGGTTACGAGCGATGCTCTGCTTGCGTCAAAGGCCAGTTCGAAGTCCCAGATGTTCTTTGCTTCGTTGTAAAGCTTTGCCGAGAGGACCGTCGGTATAGTTGCCTTTGTCGTTTTGTCTGTGCCGTAGAGAATGAGCGGGAAGTTTGTACCCGGTGCAGAAATGGGTTCGCTGAATTGTAGATAAAGGTGGTCCGTCGTTGATGAATCCAGACGTTCGAGGATTGTTGCCGAAATGAGTGCTGGCGGCATGCCGTCGGAGTACGAATCGTCAACAATCTTTATGTTGCCTTGAATATTGCTAGAGAGCGATATCTTTCCGGTTGCGTTTGTCACGATTTCTTTCGGAACGTCGATGCTTACGACAAGAGAACGGCCATTGAGTGATTTAACCGTGCTGGATGTGTAAGTCTGGTTTTCGTAGGTAAACGTAATTGATGTGAACTTCTGGTTCTCCAAGTATTCCGACGAAAGCTGGATATCCATGGCATCGGGAATATGGTCACAGTCCAAATCGACAATTTTTGCGACATCAATAATCGGCCAGGGTGGCAGTTCCAAGATGTTCAGTTCTGCAGTGGCTGGCGTGTAGGCGAATTCCTTGTTGCTTATGTGCGTTGCGGAAATAGTTGTCTTCACGGCGACCTTGGAACTGACGTAAATCGTTGCAATTCCGTCATAGAGAGTCACGGACGTTACAGGAATTGTTGCTGTCGGGTCGGTGTAGAAGAGAATGTTCGGGTCGTCGGTAACGAGATCGACGTTCAAGTTCTTTTCGTCTTTGATAATTTCAAGGTTACTGTCGAGGAGTGAAATACCAACTTCGATGAACTTGTCCTTGTAGCCTTCGATTTCGATTTTGTCGAAGACGAGGTAACGCTTTTCGGGCGGAATGGTAATACTGTCGATTTCGACGTTAGAACGCACGATGGCGCAGGCGCAGTCATACTTGTTTTCTGTCTTCTGGTTGGCATTTCTGTTGTGCCAGCTGACCCATTCGATATAGTTGTTGCCGTATGCAAGCGTCGTGTCCTTTACGCCGAAGGTAATTTCGTCCTTGCGGTTTGTTTTTACGTAATCGAACTTGTACGGATTGCTGTTCATTTCCACGGCGTCGAGAAGGCCTGTTGGTGTGACCTTGCTTGTTGCTGCGTAAGTCGTGAGCGTGTCCTCTTTTTCGACAGAGTAATATGGGGTTACGAACGGTTCTGTGAACTTTGTTTCGACAGTGCGGATAATTTGCGGGCCGGATTCTTCTGTATCGTCCGGAGCGTAGCCGTAAATGTGCTTGCCGTGGTAATAGACGGGAACGTAGGGATCGCGAACCATAGCGACAACCTTTTCTCCGCGGGAGTTCCTTTCGAGCTGTGCCGTTTCGGAACCTGTATAGTACGGGGCTTGCGTAAGGTCGATGCCTTCGAACTGTTCCTGGGCTTCGTCTCCAGTATGGGCGATAAGCGACCAGCCGTCCTTGAAGCTTGCGTATGTGGCGTTCAGCCACTTGATCTGGAAGATGATTCGCCCAGAAACGTAGAGCTTGTCATTGACTGTTATGGGGAGGTAGTATTGTCCTGCCTTGTCTTGCGTTTGCGGCCCGAAGGTGACTAGCGGCTTGCTAGGATCGACGCGGGGGACGACAAGGCCTGTTCCGCCAAACACTTGTCCGATGTAGCTTACAGGTGTTTCAAGACTTGCGTCTGCACCGAGGTAAAGGCGAAGTTCGAAATCCTGGAAGTCGGTCGTGTCGTTGTTGTCGATTTCGACGATAAAGTCGCCGCAATTTTTCCAGTTGTTGCCGGAACACTTGGACGTGTTTTGGTAGGCACTAGGCTTGATGTAAATGTCGAGGTCCGCATAAGCTGCGTAGGATTCCGTCTTGAACGAATATTCGTCAGAGGTTGTCGTACCCGAAGAAACTTTGAAGTAGTAAGTCGTTCCGGCTTCAAGCCCTGTGAGAATCGCTTCGTGGAAGAGGACTGCTCCACCGCTTGCGGCGACCGTTTGCGTGTAAGAACCTTTGGCCTTGCCAAAGTTGACAATTCCGTTCAGGCGGTCGGTGCTCCACCAGTAAATCTTAGCGCTGCGGTGATCCACTTGGCAAATCGTAACACCCTTGATGGTTGTTCCCGTCGGAGTCATTGTGAACTGGTACCAATAACCGTGGTTGTCATCCGTGGTGAGGTTCCTCTTGGTGTCCATGCCTTCGAGGAAGAAGTAGTACGTTTGTCCTGGAGTGAGTCCCGTAAGCGTTATGGAACCGCCTTTGGACGCTTTTTCCTGTTGTACGGATTTGGCCGTATTGGCATCTGTTGTTTCGTTATAGAATACCGTCACGAGTGCGACTTCGTTTGCGTCCCAGCTTATAATCGCTTCTGTGTCCGAAATCGGGGTTCCGACGATATTGCTGAAAATCGGGCCTTCGTTGTCGGGCGGGAGCGTTTCGGCGAGGCTCTGTGCCGGGAAGAGGAACTGTGCGGAGAAGTCAATGCAAGTTTCTGTGGAGGTGTATTTGCTCCAGTCTTCGATAAGCGTTTTTTCGGGGTCGCGTCCGCCCATGAGGGCACCCTTCGGACATTTGTACTGGTAGGGCATGCCTCCTGCGTTATAGCCGTCGGGGTTTGCGGAACGGTTATGCGGGTGTTGCGGGTTCTTGTCGCCGGCTCCCATCAAGAGGGATATGTCCCACGGGTTTGCGCCGAGGGCGTAATACATGTTGTCGAGAGCGACTCTCAGGTAGCGTTCGTCTTTCGTGAGTTCATACATCAAAAAGATGGAAACGGCGGTGCCCAAGTTGTAGCGGATGACACCCCAGTCGAAACTAGTCCATACGAGGTTGTAAGGGGTAATGACCTTGAGGTCCGTCGGGCCTTCATGCGGGTCGCCTGTGCCTACGCCTGGATTTACGAGAACGGTGGAGTCGCCCTGGTTTGTGGCATCGTTCAATATTTTGCGGAATGTAGCCATGGTGCGCATCGAGAGCGAGTCGCGTTCGATTTCGGTAAGGCCGTATTCAGCAGCGATAGCCGGGTCCTTCAAAATCAAGTTCTGGAAGGCGAACAATACGTAAGTGTGGATGTTCTGGTAGTCTGTTGCCCAGCCGCCGGGTGAAAATCCGCTTTCATTGCCGAGGAATCCAGCTCTGAAGTAGTCCAGGTTGAACCGGTAGTTGGTGGGGTTGTTGAAAATATTGGTGTTCTTGTAAAGGTCGTAACGGTAAGTCGTGTCCTTGGTGGCATACCACAAAGCGAGAGCCGCCGCTGCACCGTCGTCATAGCGAGGTCCGCCACCGGTGTAGAAACCAGGGAACGATGTTGTCTTTCCTGCTTCATTACCATTACCGTAGTCGAAGAGCGGCATCATCACGTTCTTGTAAATGTCCTTGGCGGCTGCAAGGAGCGTATCTGCATAGGCCGCATCATAGACGCGGTAGCCTGTGGCCACGTTGGCGAGTGCTGCAACGAACATTCCAGACGTGTTTGCACCGATGCCTGTAAGTACTACACGGTCCGGGCCACCTTTGGATTCTGGCTGGGCATCCTGGCGTTCCGGCAAGTCCCAGAACTGGTGGTCCTTTTCGTCAACGCCCACGGAGTGGAACATGTCATGCTTCGCAATCAAACCTTCCGCTTTGGATGCTTTATAGAGTTTAAGAATGAAGTCTGCGCCAATTTTTGCTTCGTAGAGAATGTCCGGAATGCCGTCCGTAAAGACCGTGTCTGCATAGGAATGACCATAGCGGTCTTCTGCTTTGTCGGGGTAGGTAAGATAAACCATCGAAAGCACATAGGCTGTATAGCCAAGCGTTTCGGACACCTTGAAATGGTCACCACAGTCATGCCAGCCGCCGGTCAGGTCGTGACCGATTTTGGAGCCGTCCTTCAAGTGGCAGGGTTTGTGAAAATGCGAATCCGTATTGCCGCAGCGCTGAATGCCGAAGAACTGCAATGAGTTTTCGAGAATTGCATTATAAATGGAGGGGTGTACATGGAACGTTGCCGATGTATCTTTTCCGACAACGAGGAAGTATTCGCCTGTCGTCGAAAGCGTCGTGAAGTCGGCTCGGTACAGGTCTTCTTTTTGCGTACTGATGGAATCCTGCTTGCCGAACTCATAGACACTTTCCAAGGAGTTGAATGAGCCGTTAATCCAAATGTTGGGCTTTGTGGCGCCCTTCTTGATGAGCGTGAGGTTTCCACCACCAGGAACTTCCTTTCCGCTATTGGCGTCGATGACCTTGAACGTTTTTTCTTTTGGGTCTGCGACGTAGGCGTACTTGTAGTCTTGCGGCCTGAACCCACTTTGGTTCATGCGAATGGGACGTCTATTATAGACATTCAGGGAGTCGAGGTAACGACGATTACAGCTGGTGCATGTCCTGTCGATGTTAGGAAGCGTTTCGCGGTTTGCCGCAATAGCTTGGTCAATGCAAAAAAATGCTAATAATGAAATTGCGCTAATCAGTTTCTTCATACTTTGTTCCTCCTAAAAAAGTAGCCGCCTGGACTTTAAATCCAGGAGGCTACATGATTTATGTTATTTCCTTCTCTTGAAGCCAAGAGTCTTGGTCTTGCTATCGCTTGCTTTTTCGATTTTTTCACCGGCGGTTTTGCAAGCCGCCTTGTAGTCGTTACTGGTTTCGTCAAATACTGAAGCACAGAAGGTTTCAGCTTTGAAGTCGAACTTCGCGATGTAAGCTCCGGTTCCAATTTTGTTGCCTTTCTTTGCGACTGGCGCTTCGTTATCCTTGGCGGCCCATTCCAAATTGAGCTTGAGGCTGCCATTATCGACAAGGTGACGCATGGCTGCGAAATTTTCCTTCGGAATTTCAGTCTTGTAGGTGTTGACGTATTGTCCGATGTTGTCGTAGAGGTCCATGACAATCTTCAAGCTGTAATCATACATGTACTGGCCGCTGTGCGTCATGAAACTTGCCGCAGGAATCGAAATTTCGATATTGAAATTCGGACCCGAACCGAAGTACGTTGCTGTGTCGGCTTGACCAAGAATCACACCATCCTTGCTGATGAAATTATTCTTTCCACCGATAACGACCGATGTGACGAATGCATCGTTGTCCGTTGCGCTCGGGCGTCCGAAGTACGCGCCTGTTTTCGGCGTCGCGACAGGGTCCACAAGTTTTGTCGTGAAGCGAATATCATCGTCACCAGTGACGCGAACATAGGGGTTGCCACTTGTCGGTGCGTTGTTGTTCTTGTCCAGGTAAGCAGAACCGAGTGTGTTCGGGACTAGGCGTACGCGGTCACCGGCATGGATGACGTTGTCTTTTTCGTTATAGACAAAGAGCTGCGACTTGCCTGAATTTTGCGGTTTTTGATCAGGAATGGCCTCGTCTCTTTCACGCTGGATGTACTTGCCTGTTTCGAGAATGGTGAGGGGTTCTGACATGTTGACGGTAAGCATGCTCTTGATGAGGCGTGCCGAAGTGATGACCGGCGGGCACTTATCATACAGCGTATAGTTCGTTTCGAAGAATCCGTTCGCCACGCCTTTGAATGGAGAAACTGTTCCGTTTCCGTCCTTTTCACCGCTTGTTGAACCATAAGGATAGGCCTTCGATTCAGGAATAGTGATTTCGATGATGCTGTATGTATTGACGGTATCTTTTGTCGTGACGGAATCTACTTGTATGGTGTATGGAGCAGATGCAGAATCGCGGAGCGTCCAATAGCTTTCTTTGGGCTTTATGATGCCGCCAGTTGTATCGGCTGTGGTGATGAACGAGCGTGTAATGCCTGGATTTCCCCAGACGGTCACAACGCTGTCGAACAAATCTTTAGGTTTGAGTTTGCGTTCGAATACGATATAGACCTTGTCCGGAACGCCATCGCCTTGTTCGTCGATCATTTCTGCGTGGTAAATCGGGACCGGACGAGAAATGAGCGTTATGGGCACGGTCGGTTTACAGCCTTGCGGATTGATTTGGTTCAAGCTATAGTCTGTGATGGAAAGGCTTCCTACAGGTCTTGCACTTGCTTGAGCACCGACCGGTACAAGCGTTTTATCCGTGTTTCCGCTGATGATGTACTGCCAGCTCTTGCCGTTGTTTGTCGTTGTGGCGTTACCGACGACTGCCGGCATGCCCGGAGCTCCAGCCACGGAGAGCGGCCATTCGTTCAAGGACGAGAGAATGACAGGCTCAGAGAACGCGATCATGACGGTATCGAGTCCGCTATCATCGTCGTCTGCTCTTTCGAGGATCGATACACTTTCGAGAGTGGGGAGGATGCCGTCCGTAATCTTTACGGATTCTGCATTGACCGATACGGTTGTTGCTGCGCTATCCAAGACGTAAGTTGTAGCCTTGCCGGATGGGCTCGGATTTGTCTGAATGAGGCTTGTGTCAATCGCTACGAGGACTTCGTCCTTGTCCGCATATTTGGTTGCGTCGAGCGGAAGCGTCACAGAATCTGCCATGCCTTCGATAAAGTACTTGATGCTGTCCAGCTTATAGCCGTCGGCAAGCTTGTTTGTAAACGAAATTCTAAGCTGATCAGCCTTGCCGTCGCAGTCGCTGTCTTCGGCAAGCACTTTCTGCGGCACGGGCACTTTGGATATTGCATAGAAGGACTGCTTGGATACATCGTCTTCATCGTCCGGGTCCGTATAGATGACTTGGATGGTATCGCCCGCGAAGAACGAAATTTCAGTAGTCTGGTTTCTCGTTTCCTTGGAGTGGTTGACTGCCGTGAACGGGCCTCCGATAAAGTGTCCGGGGTTCGCGGGGTCTGCGTTCAAGGTCACGGTGAGAGCGTCGTTCTTCTTGTTGTTGAGAATTTGGACTTCAATAGACTGCGTGTTCTTCTTGACTTTATCCTTGTCCATCAAGTCGATGTAGAACACGGTTCCTTCAGGTTCTGCGGGGCTTACAACCGGGTTGCCTTGGGCGTCCTTGAGAACGAGTGTCGATGCGGTAGCGTCGCCCTTCGAGAAGTTGATATAGTAGTTTCTGTTGACGAACGCGCATCCGCCAGTTTCGGAACAAGCTTCGCAAGAGGGGTTCGGGCCTGCAAAGATGGTAATATCGACCTTCTTGCTGCCGAGCGTCATCTTGACCGGGATGTCGAGATCCCACATGTCCGACGGTATATCGTACTTGGCGATAATGTGGGTGCCGGATTCGTCCAAAATCCATTTGTCATTGCCTTCAGAGAACACCATGCCGCTAATCTTCACGCCGTTGGCCCAGACCTTCGTGATGTATCCGCCTTCGGTAATGTGTGCCTTGCCTGTCACGTGGACGGTGCTGTTCGGCTGGTCGATGTCGATATGGGAACCGTTGGAAACATGGAACGGAGGATCAAAGGTCACGTCCATCTGGTAGTTTGCTCTCTTGGTTTCCATTTCGCTTTTGGAGGGGCTGAATCCCCAGATAAATTCGTTCTTACGATAAACAACAATGTAGGGGTTTACCGGGACTTCGTTGTCGAGGTCGCCGTAGTCCTTGTCTTCTGCGGGCATGCCGTCATAGTCTGCTCCATCGACAAGGAACTTGTGCGGTGCCCAGGACCAGTCGCCTGTAGTCTTGTCCATGTGCTTTTTAGCAGGTTGACGGAGCGTTTCGCAAGTCTTGTAGCCATCGTTGGAAAGGCCGGACGAATAAGTCAAGTCCACACGCAAGCGGGACTGGGACTTGATGATTGAAGAACCTAGCGGCACGGGGAAGTAGTAAGAATACTTGCCTGTAGCCGGATCGTAGGTGTCGTCCAGGCGGACCGGCAATGCGGAACGCATCAAGTCGCGGAGTTCGCGGTCGTTTTCGCAGGGCTTGTTGAAACCGGCTTCGTCATAAGCCTGGCAAATGTCGGAGTCAATCAACGTGGCGCACTTTTCGACTTCTTCGGGCAATGCGCTGAAGTACATGCGAAGCGTAAGGCTGTCGAATGCACGTGCTTCGTTGTTGTAGATGTTGAGGTTCAGGAATTCCGTTCCGCCAAATTCATACTGGTAGGCGCGCACGCTAAAGTCGTACCATGTGACTGGGGTCGTGAACTTGAGCAAGTTGCCGTCGTCATCAACCGTGGATTGTGCACCGTTGCTTTCGACCATGAAGTAATAAGTGGTTTGTTCCTTGAGTCCGCCAATCTTTACATAGTGGAACTGCGTCGGGATGCCGGAAACATCGGCGTTGCCGCTTCCACTGTTGTATGCGAATTCCGCGGCGGTGGAGTGCGGCTTGGTGTCCCAATAAATTTTGGACTCGTATTCGCCGTTCGGGGTGTACCACATGATTTCTGCACTGTCGGCACCGACGTTACAGACGGTGACGTTTGCGATGTTTGCGTTTTCGACGGTGCTGAGCGTCGTGAACGTGAACGGAGTCTTTGTGCTGTCAACGAGGTACTTGTCCTTGGTATTTTCGGGCTTGAATGCGTTTGCGCCGGTGGCGTAGAAGTAATAGGTGGTGCCTGGCTTTAGGTCGCGGAGGACGATTTCGTGCTGGACACCGGCTTCAGTGCTTGCCGCTTTCGAGGAGTACTGGCCTTCGGTCATGCCGTAAGAGAGGGTTGCCGTGCCACGCTGCGTGAGCTTGACCATCACGATAGCGGAGTCCATGCTCACGTGGCGGATTTCTACGCTGATGTCCGGGGCGCGTGTCTTATCGACTTTCTGGGAGGCAATCATGCTTGCGCTGACCAAGATTGCCGCAGCATCAATGCAGGTTTCTGACTTGTGGTAATCTTCCCAGCTCTTATTGTCGGGAATCCAAGAGTTGGTGAGGCCCGGGGTCACGCCGCCAAAGAGGGCTCCGGTAGGCGGTCTGTACTTGTAGTTCGCACCCGGCATGTTCTTGCCTTCGGGGTTTGCGGCACGGTGGTGCGGGTGGGCGTCGTTCTTGTCGCCCACACCCAAGATGAACGAAACGTCCCACGGGTTCACGCCCAGCATGTAGTTGAGCTGGTTGATGGCCATTTGCTTGACTTTTTCGGAATTCCAGGAGAGAACGCCTACGCCGTTGGGCAAATCGACGTTTTCAAGATCCTTGGTGACATCTGCATAGGCGAGCATTTCGAAAATGTTGCCGGCTTGATAGCGGTTGTAAATCCAGTCCTGGTCCGTTTGCATGTTGTACCAGAGGTTGCCGAAGGAAACGGTTGTATTCGGGTTCCATTTGTTCAACGTGGGAATGGTGATAGATGTAGTGCCGTTGCCGCTGAGGTAGGTCAAGTTCGTACCAAGGTTCAAAGCGACCTTTCCGGCATAATCCAGACGCTTTTCGCTAGAAATGCCGTATTTGGCAGCTGTCTCGTCATCCTTGAGCAATAATTTGTAGAAGGCGTACAGTGCGTAAGTGTATCCGTTTGCCCAGCTGGTGTTCTTACTGCTCTTGCGCATGCCGTCTCGGGTGTAGGCCATCCATCCGCCGCGGAAAAATCCGTAATCGGATTCTTGATCAGTACCTATAGTCTTGTCTTCCACGGCATCGTTCAAATAGCTCATGTCGTGAGAATCTTCGTAAGTGGCGTAGTGGAGCGCGATTGCTGCAAGAGAAAGGTCGTCTTGTGCTTCGTTGTTGCCGTTGTAAGCTTCACTATCGAATTTGAAGGACTTGTGGTTCTTGAACGTCTTGCCTCCGTCGTAGGAGCCTTTCCCGAGCATAAGGTTCTTTGCAAAGTCGTACATCTTCTTTGCCACCATAAGGCAGCTATCGGCGAAATCATCGTATTTGCCTCCGAACTCCTTGCCCTTGTACATCTTGCTGAGGATGGCAAGGCCGGCTGCCGTTTCGCCACCAACCGTAGAGCCGACTTCGCCAAGACGGACGGCTCGTGATGCCGGACCGCCACGGTCTGTTGCTGCGGCCGAATTGTCAACGGGTAGCTTGTCCTGGTTTTCGGGGCGGCCCCACCAACCGTGGTCAGTGCCGAACGTACCCACAGAAAGAGCCATGTCGTCAATAACGCCCTTTGCGCGGATGAAGGAGCGGAGAACGAAGTCTGCACCATGTTTTGCTTCACGGAGCATGTCGTCAACACCATCGGTATTGACGGTTTCGCCTTGGTTGAACGCGTAGTGGTCTTCATCAGCGTCCGGGTTCGTCGCTGCCATGACCGCAGATACCATGAAGGCGTACATTTGGGTTAAGGATTCCTTCAGGTGGTCGCCGCAGTCGTAGTAACCGCCTTGCAGAGTCCCTGCTAACGAGGCATTGTAGCTGCCTCTTGCGCCGTCGCTTGTTGCCGGGTTGATAACGATTCCGCCTGCACCGTCTAAGGTGTGGCTTGCCGGATGGAACCAGGAATCGCCATAACCGCTGCGGTTGATGCCGTAGAACTTGAGGGCGGCGTCCTTCACCATGGAATAGACCCTGTCGGAGATGATGAAGGTGCTGGAAATATCGTTACCCACTTTGATACGGAGACGTGTTTCCGTCGGGACTCCTTGCGGAATGTTACCGACCATGACCTTGCCGGACTGCCCCGTGATATCGACCTGATAACGTTTCTGGTCGTTTGTGGCAGCGTTGGTACCTGCGATAATCGTCCAGTTCGAAGAAATGGAGTGGCTGGTCGGCGTGAATGTGCCGGTGACTGCCGGGTCTAAAGATTTGCCATTGACATCGACAACTTCGAAGGTCGATGCGTTACCGACGTAATAGAATTGGCGCTCCTGGTCTTTTTCGAGGTAACCCGCCTGGTTCACGCGAATAGGAGACATGCGGTAGTTGATGGCGTCCAAGTATGCCTGGTTCAGCGTATCGGGAATCAGGGCGTTCGGAGCGTATGATGCCGGAGTCAAGTTTTTCGGCAACATATTCTTCTTCTTGGTGACCGAAGTGTCAAAATGTTTGAATACGGTAGAATCCCAGGTGAGTGGGTATGTCGGTCGGATCAAGTCATAAGGAGTCGGTTGTTCCTGCTGCGCTGACGTTAACCCGACGGCGGCGCACAATGCAAACAGATACTTCTTAATAGACACGGTGTCTCCTTTATATATGTAAAAATCGGGCAAAACATGTCTTGCCCTCTAATTATACTTTCAAAAGCTAAAATAGATTATTTCTTTAAAAATGTTTTGGAATAAATGCTTTTTTTGTTCTCAAATTATGCTCTGTTTTTGTGATTATTTCTTGCCATGTATTATATAAATGTGAAAAATTTGCAATATTAAGAAATAATGACCGGAAAGAAAATTTTTCTTTACAAACAATGTTTTTAAAAAGTTACAATGTGGTGCCGCAACTCTGAGCTGGGGCACCGCCTACATGATGTACTTATTGCATTTAAATAGGGAGTTTTGGTGGTTCGCCTTTTAGTTCCTTCTCTTGAAACCGAGAGTCTTTGTCTTGTTGTCCGAAGATTTTTCGACTTTGTGGCCGATTTCGTCACATTTCGCCTTGTAATCGTTACTCGTTTCGTCGAAAGTCGCTGCACAGAAGGCTTCCGCAGTGAAGTCGAACTTGGCAATGTATGCACCGGTTCCAATCTTGTTGCCTTCCTTGGCGATGGGGGCTTCATTGTCCTTGGCTGTCCATTCCAGGTTCAGTTTGAGGAGACCGTTTTCTACGAAGTTGCGGATGGACGCGAAGTTTTCCTTCGGAATGTCTAGTGTGTATGTGTTGACGTATTGTCCGAGGTTATCAAAGAGGTCCATGACGATTTTCAAGCGGTAGTCGTACATGAACTGCCCTTTGTGCGTCGTGAAGCTTGCTGAAGGCATCGTGATTTCGATATCGAAGTTTGGACCTGAGCTAAAGTAATTTGCCGTATCTGCTTGACCGAGGTGCACGCCGTCTTTGCTGATGAGGTTGTTTTTGCCGTTGAAAATCGCGCTTGTGACGAAAACGTCTTTTGCAACAGTTTCCGGACGATTCATGTAAGCCGTTTCCTTCGGGGTCGCGACGGGTTCCGTGAGCGTTACCGTGAAGCGGATGTTGTCATCGCCTGTGACGCGGACGTAGGGATTCATTTTTGTCGGAATGTTGCCGTTCTTGTCGATGTAAGCTGCTCCAAGTTCTTGCGGAACAAGACGGATGCGGTCTCCTGCGTGGATGACGTTTTCTTTTTCGTTATAGGTGAAGATGTACGATTTTCCAGAACCTTGTGGCTTTTCGGACGGAATGTATTCGTCGCGTTCGCGTTGGATATAGCGATTGCTTTGTTCGGCGATGGAAACAGGCTCGGAAACATTGATGGTCAGGATGTTTTTGATGATGCGTGCGTTTGCGATAACCGGAGCACACTTGTCGTACAGCGTGTATGTCGATTCAAAGAATCCGTTTGCGACACCCTTGAGCGGTGTGATCGTTCCGTTTCCGTCTTTTTCGCCACTTGTAGAACCGTAGGGGTAGGCGAGGCGCTCAGGAATGTTGATTTCGATAATGCTATAAGTATTGACGGAATCTTTTGTTGTCGAATCGGCGAGCATTACTTTAAACGGGGCCGAAACGGAATCGCGGATGGTCCAGTAATTTTCCTTGGGCTTGATTGAGCCACCGGTGGTATCTGCAGTGGTAACGAATGTGCGCGTAATGCTTGGGTTGCCCCAGTTTACGGCAATGCTGTCGAAAATATCCTTGGGTTTGAGCTTGCGTTCGAACATGATATAGACTTTATCCGGGATGCCGTCGCCTTGAATGTCTATCATTTCTGCATGGTAAATCGGTACTGGACGGCTGATGAGCGTTACGGGCACGCTCGGCTTGCAGCCGGTCTGGCTAATCGGATTGAAACTTTGGTCGGTAACGGTAAAACTGCCGGTCGTTTTTATGCTAGCCGGTACGCCAATCGGAACAAGCGTATTGTTGTTGTTGCCGCTGATGACAAACGTCCAACTCTTTCCGTTGTTTGTTGTAGTTCCTTTGCCGATGACGGCCGGTACACCTGTAGCACCGGCTATGGCAAGCGGCCATTCGCTTTCGGACGAGAGAATCACCGGTTCCGAGAAGGCTATCATCACGGTGTCGAGGCCATTATTGTCGTCTGCTTTTTCGAGAATCGAGACGCTTTCGAGAGTGGGGAAAATTCCATCCGTGATTTTTGCAGATTCCGCATTAGGTGTTCCCTGATCGGAGATATAGGTTGTGATTTTTCCGGAGGGGCTTGCGCTTGTCGGGACGAGACTCGTGTCAATCGGGATGATGACTTCGTTCTTGTCGGCGTATGCGGAGGCCGCAAGCGGAACTTTGCTGGAATCGGCCATGCCATCAATAAAGAACTTGATGCTGTCCAGCGTGTATCCGTCGGCGAGTTTATTCGAGAAGGTTATCTTCAACTGGTCCACTTTGTTGTCGCAGTTGGTGTCTTCGGCGAGTACCGTCTGCGGCGAGGGAGTTTTGGTTTCTGCGTAGAATGTCGATTTAGAAACGTCGTCTTCGTCATCGGGGTCCGTATAGACGATTTGGATGGTGTCGCCTGCAAAGAACGAAATTTCTGAAGTCTGGTTCCTCGATTCCTTGGAGTGGTTGATGGCCGTGAACGGACCGCCGATAAAGTGGCCGGGGTTGGCGGGGTCGGCTTTCAGGGTGACCTTGAGGACGTCGTTCTTTTTGTTGTTCGTGACAAGAATATCGAGACTTTGGGTTTGCGTTTTACCTTCTACTTTGTCCTTGTCCATCAAGTCGATGTAGAACACCGTACCTTCGGGATTGGCAGGGCTTACAATCGGTTTGCCGTTGGCGTCCTTGACGACAAGTTGAGATTCTGTCGCTTTTTCTTTCGAGAAGTTCACGTAATAGTTCCTGTTCTCGAAAGCGCATCCGCCATTTTCGACACAGGTTTCACAGGTGGGATTCGGTCCTGCGAATACCGTGATATCCACTTTCTTGGAGCCGATGCTCATCTTGACGGGGATGTCGAGATCCCACATGTCGGTCGGAATGTCGTATTTTGCGATAATCTTTGTTCCTGATTCGTCTAAAATCCATTTGTCAAGGCTTTGCGGGTCAACGAATGCCATGCCGCTGACTTTGACTCCGTTTGCCCAAATTTTTGTAATGTATCCACCTTCGCTCACGTGAGCCTTGCCGGTGACGTGGACGGTGCTGCTTTTCTGGTCGATATCGATATGGGAACCGTTGGAAACGTTGAACGGGGGGTCGAGTACCATGTTGATTTTGTAGTTGGCTCTCTTGGTTTCCATTTCCTTTTTAGAAGGACTGTAACCCCAGATAAATTGGTCCTTGCGGTACACAGATACGTAAGGATTCACGGGAGCTGCATCGAAGTCGCTGTCTCCTTCATCCTTGCTTATGCACGGCATGCCCGGGTAATCCAGTTCTTCGCCGTTTGCGCGGGAATGCGGCATCCAGCTCCAGTCGCCCGGATTTTCGGCTAAAGAGGTGGCTCCCGCAATATTGGTAGGAGAGTACCATTTGTTGCCTTCTTTGCAATAAAGTTTCTTCTTTGGCGCTTCGTTCATCAAGTCCTTGTAAGGTGGATATGGACTGCGGTGGTCGAATCTCACGTCAAAGCGCAGGCGGCTCGAACTCTTGATGACTGTAGAACCCAAATTCAGCGGGAAGTACCATTGCCATGTTCCCGTCGCTTCGTCGTAGGTGTCTTCGATTTTGATGGGGTGGGCGTCGCGGAGGTTTCTTTCCAGTTCCTGTTTCGTAGCCTCTGTACATTCGCCACTGAAACCGGATTCGTCGTATGCGTTGCAGATGTCCGTACCCATTCCGATATCGGTGTCTATTTCGTCGGTTCCGCGCATGTAGAGGCGGATGGTCAGGCTGTCGAATGGTCGTCCTTCGTTGTTGAATACGTTGATGTTCAGCATGGACATGTCAGACCAGTTGTATTGATATGTCTTTACGCTAAAGTTGTACCACGCTACAGGTGTCGTGAACTTGAGACGGTTGTTTTCGTCATCGACTGTAGTTTGCGCGCCGTTGCTCTCGACCATGAAATAGTACGTTGTCTTTTCCTTGAGACCGCCAATTTTCACGTAGTGGAACTGGGTGGGAATGCCGGAAATGTCTGCGTTGCCGGCTCCGGTATTATACGCAAATTCGGTAGCGGTGGAGTGCGGTACGGTATCCCAATAGACTTTGGATTCGTATTCTCCGTTCGGGGTGTACCACATGATTTCGGCGCTATCCGCAGAAACGTTACAGACGGTGACGTTTGCGATTTCCGCGCTTTCGACGTTGCTTATTGTCGTGAAAAAGTAAGGGGCTTGGGTGCTATCGACGCGGAACTTGGTCGTCACGTTTTCCGGCTTGTAGGCGTTTGCGCCCGTGACATAGAAGTAGTAGGTTGTGCCGGGTGTCAAGTCACGGAGTATTATGTCGTGTTGGATTCCGAGGGCTCCATCTGTTGCTGTCTGGTTGTACTCGCCTTCGGTTGTGCCGAAATGGATGACGGCCGTGCCGCGCTGGGTGAGGTTGACGGTCACGATTGCCGAGTCCGCGCTTTTGTGGCGGATTTCTACGCTAATCTCTGGAGCAATCGTCTTGTCGAATTTGTGGGCGAGAATGCTCACTGTGCTTAAGAATGTAGCCGAAGCGTCAATGCAGACTTCGGATTTTTCGTAATCTTCCCAGCTTATGGATTTGGGTACCAGGGAGTTGCCCATACCGGGCTTTATTCCGCCAAGGAATGCGCCTGCGGGGACTTTGTACGGATAGGGGCTGCCAGCGACGTTTGTGCCTTCGGGGTTTGATGCGCGGTGGTGCGGGTGGGCGTCGTTCTTGTCGCCTACGCCATAGATAAACGAAATGTCCCACGGGTTAACGCCTAGCATGTAGTTTATTTGGTTGATGGCCAGCTGGTACATTTCGTCGGATTTCCAGTTCGGGGTCCCCATGATAGGGAGCGAAATTCCCTGTGCTTCGATGCTTTTTGCGACATCGACGTATGCCAACACATCGAACATGTTGCCGGCCTGGTAGCGGTTGTAAATCCATTCGCCTTGGGGGGAACCCATGTTGTACCAGTCTGCGTCATACCTGACGGTAGTCGGTTTCCACATGATACTTCCTGCGGGCAGCTCAATGGATGCGTTACCGCTTCCTTCCGACATGTCGCTGACATTGTAGATCAAGTTTGCTATACAGTCTTCGACGGCGTTTAACCATTCTTCTTCGGTCAGGCCATATTGGCTCATGGCCTTGCTCTTGTCGGCAAGGATGAGTTTGTATAAGGCATAAAGCGCAAACGTGTAGCTATTCGCCCAGCTTGTTGTCTTTACGTTTTTCAAAAAGCCTTTGTCGTTGGTGACGAACCAACCGCCCTGGAAACAACCGGCGCAGTTTTCCATGTATTCCTGCGTAGGAGCGGCTTGTCCTTCATTGCCGATTTTTACACCTGCTGATACTAAATTCCTGGTGCGGATCATATCGTCGGCGTATTGCTTTTTGCCTGTCGCGTAGAGGAGTGCAACAGAAGCTAGCGCCAAGTCGTCGTAAAATTCGTTGTTTCCGTTGTACGCCTTGCTGGACCAGCCCGCGGCTTTGGTGTTGTTCTTGATATTTTTTCCGCCATCGTAGGTGGTTTTGCCTTGTGCCAAGGCTTTCGCCATGTCGTACATTTTTTCGGCGACCATCAAGCAGCTGTCGGCGAAGGCATCGAAGTCGGAGCCCAATTCCCTGTACATCTTGCTGAGAATGGCGAGGCCTGCAGCCGTTTCACCGCCGATGTTCGCCCCGATTTCGCCGAGGCGAACCATTCTAGAGGCTGGGCCTCCGCGGTCTTTCGCCGATGGGGAACCATCTACAGGAAGATCGTCTTGATATTCCGGGCGCCCCCACCAACCGTGATCGGAGTCCTTGGTGCCGATAGAAAGGGCCATGTCGTCGATAACGCCCTTTGCGCGGATGAAAGAACGGAGAATAAAGTCGGCTCCGTGCTTTGCTTCGCGGAGAACGTCCGGAATACCGTCGATGCCGCCTGCCGCGTGGTTAAATTTGTAATGGTCCACGTCAGCATCCGGATTTGTCGCGGCCATGACAGCGGCGGCCATGAATGCATACATCTGGGTTTGCGATTCTTTTAGGTGGTCGCCACAGTCGTAGTATCCGCCTTGGAGTGTTCCTGCGAGGGCGGCGTTGTAGGAATTTCTAATTTCTACTGCGTCTGTGACTGCGACTCCGCCGGCGCCATCTTTTGTGTGGCTGGCCGGATGGAACCACGAATCGCCATAGCCGCTGCGGTTGATTCCGTAGAACTTGATGGCGGCGTCCTTTACCATGGTATAAACCAGGTCGGATACAATGAATGTGCTTGAAATGTCGTTGCCTACCTTGATGCGGAGACGGGTATCGGTAGGGACTCCTTGCGGAATGTTTCCAATCATGATTTTACCGGATTGGCCGGTGATATCGACTCTATAGCGTTTTTGGTCGCCCGTGGCGGCGTTTGTGCCTGCGATAATGGTCCAGTCGGAGGAGGTTGTGCGGCCGGAAGGCTTGAGATTCCCTGTGATGGCCGGGGTAAATGACTTTCCGTTGACATCTACGATTTCAAAAGTCGTCGCATTACCGATAAAATAGAATTGGCGTTCCTTGTCGCTTTCCAGATAGCCGGCCTGGTTCAAACGGATTGGCGACATGTGGTAATTGATGGCGTCTAGATAAGCTTGCTTCAGTGTATCGACGATAAATGCGTTCGGGGCGTAAAAAGGAGTCGTCTTCTCGGGCAGCATGTTCTTTTTTTTAGTGACCGAGGTATCAAAGAAATTAAATACAGTCGTATCCCACGTTAACGGGAATGTAGGTCTAATCAAATCATAAGGAGTCGGTTGTTCTTGCTGCGCTACAGTTATTCCTACGGCAGCGTATAAAGCCCACAGATAGCTCTTGATTTTCACGATTCCTCCTTAATGTAAAAACGGGCAAAACATGTTTTGCCCTCTAACAGTATTGTCTTGATTATGAAAATAAGTTATTTAATGCTGAATTACATTAGAATAAATTTTTTTTGTTCTCAAGGCGTTCCCGAATTTTGCAAAATTTTGGTCTATTGCGATTATTTCTGAGAACAAAACGAGATACTTTGTTGTAATACATACTAAATTAGTTTTTTTGACTTTTAGTATGTAAAAATCGAAGAAAAAACATCAAAAAAATGGCGAAATCGCTCGTTACAAGCATTTTTTTTGAAAAAATACCCTAAAACCCTTCATTTTTGGGAGAAAATTACATACTAAATTTCATAAAACGTCTTTTAAGTATGTAACGTACAAAAAAAACAGATTGCTGATTACATATCAAAACGCCAAAAAGAGCTTTTAGTATGTAAAGCAAATAAGGAATTCACAGCGAGAATGGTTGTTGTTATTTTGTTTAAACTGTAAGGGCTGTGAAAAAAAAGACCGTCGCATGGACGGCCTTTAAATTCGCAATAAAGCGTTTCGAATAATCGCTTATTAGTCCCCAGTGAAGATAATCACGAGAACAGAGGCGATGAACGCTGCGGAAACGGCGATGAATTCCCACGGATTGTCCATGATAGAGGACTTGGCTGTTCCGCTAGTTTCGTCTTCGACTTTCTTCTGTTCTTCGGCCTTTGCTTGAGCTTCTGCTTCGGCGGCCTTCTTTTCTTCTTCGGCCTTGGCGAGAGCGGCAGAATCTACCGGTGCTTCTTCGGCCTTAGCTTCGAGAACTTCGGTGGCTTCGGCAGCCGGTGCTGTTTCTGCTGCCGGAGCGGCTGCTTGCGTGGAGTCTGCTGCCGGTGCCTGAGCTTCTGCGGTTGCCGGTGCTGCTTCAGCTGCGGGTGCTTGGGCTTCGGCGGGTGCTGCAGCCGGTGCTGTTTCGGCAGGTGCCGGAGCTACGGCTTGGGCTGCCGGTGCGGCTTCTGCAGCGGGCGCTGCTTGTGCTGCTTCAGCTGCGGGTGCCGGTGCGACTTCTGCTGCCGGAGCGGCCTGAACGGCTTCAGCTGCGGGCTGTGCTGCCTGTGCAGCGGCTGCCGGTGCTTCTTCTACCTTAGTAGTAGTGGCTTTTTTTGCCGTGGTTGCTGTTTTCGTGACTTTCTTTGCTGCCGGAGCTGCAAAAACCAGTGCTGCCGAAATCATCGTGGCGAGCAAAATCTTTTTCATTATTCAATCCTCTTATGAAGTTTTTGTTTCGATATCAAAAATAACACTTCTTATGTGATTTTGGTCATACTGAAAGTAAAAAAGAACTAAAAACTTGTGAAAAAGGGGGATGAGTTGTAGAATTTGTGGGATAAGTGGAACTTAATAGGCGGTAGGAAGTTGGCTTCGTCATTTTGGAGGGTGCGCATGCCTTTGTTAAAGAAAAAGGAGATCCCCGAACAAGTCGGGGATGACAGCCAGAGGCTCATGCTTCTAACCGTCAACCACTAACCACTGTTTACTAATCACTAACCACCAACCACTAACCACCAACCACTGTTTACTAATCACTAACCACCAACCACTAACCACTGTTTACTAATCACTAACCATCAACCACTAACCACCAACCACTAACCACTGTTTACTAACCACAAGATTAGACGGAAGAACGGGCTTTCGGCCCTACGGATGTCAAGTGAAAGAATTATCTTTATACACGAAGTAACGAAATGAGGTCTTAGGTAGTAGGTTGTAGGCCTTAGGTGAGTTAGGCGGCATAGCCGCGTGTTTATGAACCTAAAGCCAAATTCCTGTTGCCTAATTCCTAACCACTAATCACTAACCACAGGATTAGACGAAAGAACTGCCCTACAGACGAAAGATATAAGAATGGATAGTGATGCTTCGCATGTGCAAACACTCTCGTCTTTCGTCTCTCGTCTCTCGTCTAAAAAAAGGAAACTATGGCATTCAAATACGAAGCAACCGTCCAGCACGGTGAAGATACTACCGAATACGTAAACCTCGGTAAAGACGGCGTTTCCGTCGCCGAATTCGAAGGCAAGAAAATCCTGAAAGTCGCCCCCGAGGCCCTCACCAAGATCGCCCAGGCCGCTTTCGAAGAAGTGGAATTCTGCCTGCGTCCGGCCCACACGGCCAAGGTCGCAAAGATTTTGCAGGACCCGGAAGCTTCGGACAACGACAAGTTTGTCGCCCTCACCATGCTCAAGAACGCCTGCGTTGCCGCTAAGGGCATCCTCCCGTTCTGCCAGGACACCGGTACTGCAATCTGCGTCGCCCACAAGGGCCAGCAGGTTTGGACGGGCTTCGACGATGCCGAAGCGATTTCCGAAGGTATCTACAACGCCTACACCACCAAGAACCTCCGCTACAGCCAGATTGCACCGCTTACCATGTACGAAGAAAAGAACACCGGTTGCAACCTGCCTGCCCAGATCGACATCCACGCCGAAGAAGGCGCCGAGATGAAGTTCCTCTTTGTGGCTAAGGGTGGTGGCTCTGCCAACAAGACTTACTACTGGCCCATGACCAAGGCACTCCTCAACCCGAAGTCCTTGGAAAAGTTCCTCGCCGAAAAGGTTAAAACCCTCGGTACAGCCGCATGCCCTCCGTACCACCTCGCTATCGTGATTGGCGGAACCTCTGCCGAAATGAACACCCACATGGTGAAGCTCGCTAGCTGCGGCTACCTCGACGATATTCCGACGAGCGGTTCTGAAGGCGGTCGCATTTTCCGCGACCTCGAAATGGAAGAAAAGGTTCTGCACATTTGCCAGAAGACAGGCATTGGCGCCCAGTTCGGCGGCAAGTACCTAGTGCACGATGTTCGCGTGATTCGCGCTCCGCGTCATGCTGCAAGCTGCCCGGTTTCTATCGGTGTAAGTTGCTCTGCTGACCGCAACATCAAGGCAAAGATTGACGAAAACGGTCTCTGGCTCGAAAAGATGGAACACCATCCGGAAAACTACATCCCGTCCGGCAATGCGGTGAACCTCGCTCCGGCAGTCGAAATCGACCTTGACCGCCCGATGAAGGAAGTGCTCGCCGACCTCACCAAGTATCCGGTGAAGACCCGCCTCAGCCTCAAGGGCACGATGATTGTGGCCCGCGACATGGCGCACGCGAAGATTGCCGAAATCTTCGACAAGCAGGAACGCGGCGAAGAACTCACCGACGAAGAAAAGACCGTATTGAAGGTCGTGTCCGATCACCCGATTTACTACGCCGGCCCGGCCAAGACTCCGGCAGGCATGCCCACGGGTAGCTTCGGCCCGACGACGGCTAACCGCATGGACCCGTACGTAATGCGCTTCCAGAGCAAGGGTGCTTCGATGATCATGGTCGCCAAGGGCAACCGCAGCCAGGATGTGACCGACGCTTGCAAGAAGTACGGTGGATTCTTCCTCGGCTCCATCGGCGGTCCGGCAGCCATTCTCGCCGAACAGAACATCCTCAGCAACGATATCGTGGCCTTCCCGGAACTCGGCATGGAAGCCATCCGCAAGATCACGATTAAGGACTTCCCCGCCTTCATCCTCGTGGATGACAAGGGCAACAACTTCTTCGAAGGCTTGATTTAGTCGGAAGTAGGAAGTAGACAGTAGGCAGTGATTTTTTTCTGATGCTGTCATCCCGGCCTGGTGCCGGGATCGGTATTGATAAACGCCTCGCAAGGTTGATGCTTGCGAGGCGTTTCTGTATGCAGAACTTTGAGGAGTTTCTATTCTTTGAATTCAACGCTGTTGATGGCATCGAGAAGTTTTTCCTTGACTTTTGCATCATTGGCAAAGCTACGCATGACGACGAGAAGGATGTTTCCTTTTTGAGTGAGTCTTGATGCGAGGCAGATATCTTCCGGTGTCCCATCGCCATGTGCTATTTTGTAGCATCTGTATGTGTACTTCTTTTCGGAATTATAGTCAGTATCGACTAGGTTTTCGTTTGTACAATCTTTGAAAAGTTCATCGTAGGCGGTGAAAATTCTGGTCGTCTTTAGAGAATCGCTTATATCGTTTTGGAAAACTTCAGGATTGTTTTGTACGGCTTTGCTGTATGAAGCGAGTATGAATCCCATCTCTAAATCTTCGTTATTTAACGTAACGGAAGCTATTCCCTTTGTGGTGTCATGAACGGCGTTTTTGTAATTGAAAGGACCGTTGACGTAGAATGGGGTATCAATTTCAAGTTTCTCGGGCATTTCGGTGGCGATAAATGCTTTTGAAGTTGATACACGGAAGTAAATGAGCATTTGTTCAAGAACGATTGGCTGCATTCTTGTTCCCATCAGGACGGCGCAGCTTGAAAGAACAAGAGCTGTGAAAATAAGTGAAATAGATAAAATTTTTTTCATAGAAACTCCTTTTTGTGAAAATGATAATAAAAACTGATGAAATAAAAATGCAAAAAAGTAAAAAATGGCAGGTTTCGAAGGAAACCTGCCGATGGATGTGTTATGAGGAGGGGTTATTTTCTCTTGCTCATTCGAACAATTTTATTGCGTGCTTTGATAACGTAAATGCCGTAGGGGAGGTTCGCCTGGAGCTTTTCCCATCCGCTATGGAAGTCGCTTGCTTTGAACGAAGTAATTTTGTTCCCTTGAATGTCGAATACGATGTAGTTTGTATGTGCCTCTTGGAGCATGGGCGAGAGGCGTATGGCATCAGTCGATTTAGGCTCGCTGAATTCAATCCAGTCAAGATTGAAGTACGGCTTATCAATCTTTATTTTTAGCACGTGCGCGCCTTCCGCGATTGCAGGCACGGAAACTGTAACCGTTTCGAATTTTTTCCAGTCGCCGGTGTTCGGGACCATCACTGTGGCGACGTTCTTTTCGTCAACGAGCACGGAGAAGAACGTGCTATCGCTTGGCGATGAAACTCGTGCTGTGAGCGTGAGGGAATCGTTCTTGGCGGCTTTTATAGTATAACGTAACCAGTCATTGGCGTAGCCCCAGCCGTAAATGATGGCTCCATCGGCGCTGTCGAGACCTGCGTTGTCTTCGCGGTAGAGGCTGTTTTCGTTTTCGATATCGCTGTCCAAAAATCCGCGGCCGTTTCCGCCCTTGTCGTAATTCTCGGCTTCGATTTTTCCGGGGATGGTAAGCGTGTCCTTGAATGGTTCAATTTCGACTTTTTTAGAAATGTCAATTTTACTTCCGTAACCGGCGGCGACAATATTTGCTTGTACCAAATCATCCACAGAATCGGGCGGGTTTCCGATGGTCATCACGCCTTCGAAGAACGTTCCTGCACCGCCGTCGCTGC